>Ga0075437_11528_pt1 | contig 39178 bp, 31 predicted proteins | sample MintriMetagenome_FD_74266 | JGI IMG/M metagenome (GOLD analysis project Ga0075437, IMG submission 74266) | Marine eukaryotic communities from Monterey Bay, USA to study complex ecological interactions - Minidiscus trioculatus and... | ecosystem: Environmental > Aquatic > Marine > Unclassified...
AGAGTTTGCGAAGCTTTCTAATAGAACACACTATAAACTGCAAAAATTTACTAACAATGTTCTATTAGAACGTTCGCATACGATAGAACCGTTTATTCCCGTGTTATCAACAGCCTCTTTGACTCTTTTGCTCTTTAAGTGTACTAGAGAGAGATTGAAGAATATATACTCGTACCAATAAATCCTAACCAAATCAATACAATAAATATCGTATCTATACATATTTAGTGGTACGTAACTGCTGTGGCGGCTTCTATTTTTATGTATCGATGATGTTGCAACTATTTTTATATCGGAGTACAAAAGCAAGATAACACGGTTATACCGTCTTGCAATATGCTTTGGAACGAATGACTACTACTATCGTATATTACATACGTTGTGGGACAATAATAGACGTATATTTTATTTATGTTGGAAGTAGATAGGTGAAACAACTAACAACAACGATATATTATTGACGATTTGTGGTGGTATATATTTTTTTCTATCTCGTGCACCAACATATCATCTAACGTTATCAATTGCCTCGTATTGATACATAAAGCAGCACACCGTACAACTAATATTAACGCTATCATCTACGATTATCCAACGATTAGTTAACTCCACATCATAGCATACGTATTTATTTGCAATCGAAGTACAATATTTCAATCTATACAAATAGGGTTTTCTAAAAATACACAATGAAAATTGCCAAAATACACAATAAAATACACCCTACGTAAACTATACGTACAAAAGGATACTGTAAATACCGTAAGCCCCTCAAATACGTACTAAATACGTATATTTTAGTCAAATACGGTTCAAAATACGTGTATTTTTGTGTATTTTTTATATATTTCTTGCTCTATAGAATGCCGAAAATACACAAATATATTTTTAGAAAACCCTATATACAAATCAAAAATTTGTTAGTAATAATGATGATGGTAGACGATAACGAAGACGATAACAACAACGTTAGTAATCCACAGTATAAAGCATTATGGAATCTTTTAACTAAATATGGCGTTGATAGGTTTAGCGACGACGATGAATTAAATGCATATATGGAAACTGTTAAGATTGGCACGGGTGCATCGGATCAACAAATTAAACGAATTAAAGAGCATGCAATTAATCTAAGAAACTCCCCCTATGGAAACCCAACAACACAAACATCAACAACACAAGCTGCAACAAAAACAAACACATTTGATACGTTAATGGCTAATGCACCCAAACAAAACAAAAAAACACGTACCAACAATACAACAACAACAAAAACGTCACAACGTTCTACTCCGGCATTACTAACTACAACTGATAATAGAGGTGGTGATAGAAGAAGTATTAAAGTAACAAAACGGGCTAGTGATCAAAGTACACTTAATTTTGATGCTAGTAATAATAATGGTATAATAGGTGGAGAAACTAACGAACTTGGAGATGACGATGATGATACAGATCGTATAGAAGAGGAGGCCCGACGTAAAGCAAGTGAAAAGAAGGCAATGGCACACGCCTTAGATGAATTAACAAAATATAAAGCTAGTATCCCCAATGGTATGATTGATGAGGTACCTGATAATGATGATTATGATTCCGATGTTGAACTAGTAGGTGATGGAGGTATAAACTCAAATACAAATAATGAAAAGAAAAAGAAACGTCGATCGTATCTTCCCGAAGCCGGATCTCCTATTAAAGAGTATTTAGATAGTGTTCGGGATAAAGTCTTTCCAAAGAATATTACTATTAATAAACCTCCACTTAATCTCACGAAGATGTCACCATGGATACCACCGCCAATTAATGCATTATCAGCTGGTCTTGGAGATAATGCAAAGCCTAATAAGTTTTATGTTGGTAATACTTGGGTATATGTTTGGGATCCTATAAAGCAATATGCTAGTAAGATGCCATCAAAGTATGTGTGCTTCAAGTGCAAGAGTAGTGATACAAAATACTTACGTTCGAGTTGGAAACCGTTCCATTGGTGGGATAGAACAGTATACGTCCTTCATAAGTGGGTACAATGCACCAATACCAATTGTGGTTGTTGTTTTAGAACTATTGACTCCCGATGCCTCTCTACACTGCCAACGGAAGTAGCTGAGCAGTTCCCATTTGTTTCTCCTACTCAATATGGACCAGGATTATATGCCCCGATGATTTTGATGTTAGTTGCCTTAATGCCAAGTTCAATATTATATGGTACATTTGCCAAGGTTATTAACATTTTATTACGTGTCAACTACGCCAAGACTCATTTGTCGTACTTAGAAGAGGTACAACATTGGAAGACAGATGCCAAGCCTGTGATTGTTAGTAATCCTATTCCAACACCATTCTCTTCGTTTGACGATCAATCTGGATACGGTGGAGTAACATTAAAGCCATCTCTTCTATCAAGGGCATTGCGGTTATTCATGGGTACATTTGAAAAGTACATGCAGGCATCATTTCAATTCGGGTGTGATGAAGGTGTATCGACCGATGACAGCCATAAGCTTACTAGTCATGTTTACGTAAATGTTGGCAAATCAAAGGTGCAACCGTTTACTACTACATACAGTGCCATTAGCTTAAATGGATTGCCGAATATCAGTAGATTTAAGTTCACGAAGTCATCAGCCGAGTTAAAGATGATAATACCTCAATGGGTAGAATGCCGTAAGAATGCTGGGCAAACGGAACTACTTCGTTTGGAGGGAGATAATGCATCTGCCGATAGTTCTCAGCAACTTTCAGCGTCATCCTCTTTATTGAAAGACGTTGTACCCTATCAAGAGACTACAGATATGCCTCGGTTCGGGGTTACCGAAGAACATTACACATATATAACAACTCATGACGGGCTGAAAACTATTGCGTTAACACTCCTCTCCCAAGTACAAGAGATGACTAAAAATGGTCGTACATTGAGAATCGGATTAGATACTGAGTTTGATGCGGATGATGTGTACGTAATATCTCTTCATTTCGATGGGGATACAGAGATTGGTCTTGAGGCTGTATCTATATTAATACACCCACACAACTGGGGTGACACATTTGAGGATACCATGCAAAGTCTTTTAGAACACGAGGACGTTGTTATTGTCTGTCTTAATGCTGGGAGTGATATCCAACGTCTTCGAAGGAAGTACGGTATTAAGTTCAAACGTATTCGTGATGTTGCCAGGTATTGCTTACACGATGATCCCAACCAACGGAAATCACTTCAAATGTTAACAGGGAAGTATCTTGGCTACCATGTACCGAAGAATCATCAGAGGTCAAACTTCAACGTCAACCCTCCCATGGCCGCACCACTTCGCAACTACGCAATGGCAGATGCAATACTACCAGTCATGATTGATACTGCAATAACAAAGAGACTCGTTAATGCAGGAATTGATTCTTTCAAATACGAAATCGATTTACAACCAGGTACCGAAGTAACAATTAAGATTGGCGGAGTGGAGGCCGCTATTGCTAAAATTGATACAATTGGTGAACGTGGCAGAAATTCAGGGGAGACTACTTTATGGGGTAGTGAGTATATTGGAGCAAAGAAAGCTTTAGTTAAAGTTATTACCATTCTAGTTCGAGGGGCGAAGGTACCATTTCAGCATTCGGATTGGGGTGATGGCAGGTTAACTCTTGGTGAGGCATCAGATCGAGAAGATTGGGATAAGATATTAGCTGTACGAACTAGCCAGATTCATAGGAAGCTTGGCGAGCACAATACACAAGTATCAAGAGCACCGGTTGATATCAATACACAAGGTACGTACTATCATATCTAGGTATGAGAAAAGTCGTGCTAACAATTGTATCTTTGCTCACTACCAACAGCAGATAGCACATCAACTAGAGAAGAAGTGCCTACGACTGCTACTACTGCAGCGGTATCGGCTTTGAATGAAGCAACCGTTGATGCCAACGAGCCAATTGAGGTTGTTAATAACGTAGACAGTATACGAAGCCGAGAGAAGTCGGATATATGGCATGAGCATGACAATGTTCCTCTGTCTAGAGATAGTCCAGCAACTACATTTATACATGAGCTTCTACGGCATGCTACGATGACAATTAATGAAGTAGATAAGGCTAATGTGGAGAGGGTATTAGCAGCAAAGGGTATAACTGACTACGATGACCACTTCCGCCACAATAAGGAGTGGTGGTATACACGGGTTAGGATGCCACCTCGGCAGAATGATGTTGCAAGTGCTAACCTAATGCGTGTTTTGGAGTATCTTCGAAGTGAAGATAGCCCATTCAAGGAATATGTTACTGAAGATATGACGAAGCACATACTTGGATGGGCAAGAAGGTGTAGAGAAGGCCGATACGATGATTTGCCAGACGTAGAAATGTATCAGCATGATGGTGTTGATTCGAATGGATTGAATAAGTGGCTTCGTCGACGAGGTTCAAAGGCAGAGATATTTCATCAAAAGATGCACGTAGCAGTGGGTCCGTTTGGTATTGGTGTTGAGACAGCTCATTATCTGCAAGTCATATTGGCATATCAGTATCTTGTCAACAATCGTATTAGACGTTGTGGTGAGCCAGATTTTGGTCATTTCATGCTCAATCTAGAGGATAGGATTCAAGAGAAGATACGTCAACTTTGGGGTGTAGATCCATTTCCATCCCGCATCAACATGAGTGAACAAACTGCATTAGATTTTGTTTCCGTTGGAGTTGGGCCGTTATCTCTTAATGAAGACTATGTAACAGTGGGTGAGCCGGGGGAAGGTCTGAAGGATGGCTTGTACTTTATGGCTAATCGAATGAAAGTGAAGTATCCTCCACTACCGCCAACAACACCGGCAGAGTTTGCAATAATCAAAAAGTTCTGTGCCGATCATCCTCAACCAAAACAAAACGATTACAAAAAGTTATGCAAGATATTCAAATTAAAAAGCAACGGAACTACCATATTTCCCAAATTGTTACCAATGTGTAAGCCATTTGTAAAGAAGTGGAAAGTCAATCAGTTAAGAGAAGCATTAGAGTTGAAAGCAGGCGAATCTTATATTAACATTATCAACAATTTGAAGAGTGATACGATTTCTATACCACCACCCATGAATACTCGACCACAAGTACTTACAGTACATCAACAACATCGACAGAATCAGCAGCGGCAGACACAATCAGTTGCTGCATCGGCTACTACTAATGCTCCGACTACCAATTACAATGGTATGCTTCCCCAACTAGGACGTACTTTTGTACCACCTATCAATGCCCCTGCACAAGAAGCGGCTGTTCTGGTACCTACTATTACAGCATCACAAACTAAAGGAGGCAATTGTGCATTCTGGCCTATATGCCAGGATGATCGAACCACATGTGGCGGAGTAAGACCTGAACTTTGCAAGACATATGGTACTAATGGCACGAAGACAGCACCATCCACTGAGGAGTTAAGTTATCAAAAAAGACTGCATACTTGGTCTGAATTCGACAAAAAGAAGAATTGCTATTGGTATCCTTTTTGTGGTAAAGCAATACGTTGTGGTGGAAAGAAACGTTCGTTATGTTCTAAGTATGCCCATTGTCCACCATGTTCGGAAGATGAATTGGCAGTGAAGAAGGCAGCTGCAAAGGCTGAGGCTAGGAGGAAGAAGATCTAGAAGTTATTAAGATAAAAGATATTATGTCTCTCTCTTCTCCCTCTCTTCTTCTTCTTCTTCTTCTTCTTCTTTCCTCTTCTCTCTCTCTCTCCTCTCTCTCTCTTTTCCTTTTTTTCCAGCTGGAATGACCAAAAAATCTCGAGCAAACTCTATAAAAAATCTGCCCAAGGTGAAACACTAGGCAGGGTTGATAATAAAGAATCTTTAGCGATCGAACGGTATCCAAATTAGCTTGGAGGCGGCATGCGGCGGCTTAATGTGTAATTAGTATTAACCATATTGACTTCAATAATATAGTGTTTGATAACATCTTTCGATTTATTATATTGGTCTAGCGATAGCGCTATAACTTGTGTTAGAGAGCCTAATATTCGTAAAGAATTCTTGCACACTAAACAATACAAATAAGAAGCAAGATGACAACAACATGGCGCTCGCCATTAGGTATATTGATGGGTGCAAGGCGTAATGACGATGATGATTTAGAACTACGTTGGGATGACTACTACCACCCTACAAGATCTAATAATAATAATACTCCTATACCAGCAACACCAAATCAGGCTTATGTAAATCAAACACCAGCATCTACTAAAAGCGGTATCACTTCCTATCTACCATTTAGTTACTTTGGTTTAAAATCGCCAGCACCCACTCCAGCTAAAGATAATAAATATTATAATAATGTTAATATCAGTCAAGATAATATGTCGCCTATACCTCCCCAACGATCTTTTCCTCCTCATATATCTGAGGAGACACAACAAGATATTATAGACTCGTCGGGACATAATGATAGTACTATACAACAAGATCGACAGAATAGTAATGAATCACAACAACAATACAGTGCATCACATCCATGGTTTAATCAACTTGAACTTACAATAGATGAAGGTGGTGATGATAATTACAACAACAATACAAACAATAACAACAATGTACATGAACATCAATCAACTGAAAAGAAACAGTCTCTATAATTGGTGCTGGTGCCATGGGCTTGGGGGGAGCATTTGCAGCAAGTGGTGGATTAATATCCATACTAATGTTATGCACATTTGCATACTTGATGAAACAATCATTAGATCTTATTGTTGATTTAAGTAGCTGTCCTGAGGTTATTGCCTTGGCTAGATTGAGGAATAATAGTGAACATGATGATAGAGATGATGAGAGTATAGAAATAGATTTTCAACAACATGTCGAAGAAGACGTTGAGGAAGAAGATGTTGTGAGCTTTGCAGATAGTAACGAAGATAATGATATATTCATGGCTAATGAGAGATATGAAGCAGAGAAGAAAATTGACGAATCAAAAGATAATGATGATGGAAATGATCAATCAAAGAATCTAGATCTCTTAAGTCCAGCAACAAACTACATTGGTGAAGTAAATGGAGTAGTAGCAACAACAACATCTCCGGATGAGAAAGACAACAAAGAGATACAAGAAAAGTCATCTCCAGACACGGGAGATTCGTCTCCTCTCATGGCAAAGGAAGAAGATGATGATGGACAAGATACTGGCTTTAGAGAAGATGAAAACTTTAAAACGCCTTTAAAGAATACTGGCTTGGAAATTGGTCACAAATTAAATGAAGGAGAAGGACTGCTGACTATGAATGTCACAGAACCACGCGATTTCTCACCACTGAACCATTTAAATAATAATGCAGATAGAACAACTCCCAAACGAGTTGGGATAGAGAATACAAAGCTTCTCAAGAGGTATGATGACCCAATACAACCATGTACATATGAAGAGTTAGGAAGAGCGGCATTTGGAGCTAATGGCCGATTGGCAGTCTTATTATCAAAATCTCTCTACTCTTTTGGATGTTTAGTTGCATATGTTGTGGTAGTAAGAGATAATTTTGGCCCGGCTTTACGTCGAATTGTGATTGGAGATACTTCACCAAGCAATACTTTTACAGGGACAGAAAGTGACAATAGTTGGATATATGATGACAACTTTCTTGCTTTTTGGATTAGTGCTCTGTTTATGTTACCTCTATCATGTCCCAGAACAATGAAACCATTGGCAAAGTTTTCATTCATCTCCATTCTGAGCATTATATTTCTAGTTTTGGTAGTAATATATCTCTACTTTACTTGTACAAATCCAGAGGGAGGAACCAACAAGTCATCATTCGATGATAATTGGATTGAGATTAGATCATTAACTGGATTTGTGGAATCACTTGGTTGCTTTGTGTTTACATTTGTATGTCATCATACAGTCAATTTGGCATATGAGAGTCTACCTCCACCAATACGGACTCCAAGAATATGGAGACGAGTATCGACAAACTCGATTGCATTGGCACTTCAATCATCGTTGGCGCTCGGTATATTTGCCTACCTAACTTTCGGAACACAAACACCAGCAGATGTACTAATGGGCTATCCCGAAACGTTGACACTGGCCAATATAGCACGACTCTTATTGTGTCTTACAATGGTGCTGACGTTTCCATTGCCCTTTCTCACATGTAGAGAGATGAGTATATTAGTCTTTGTGGATGCTCATTCGTTCTATTACAGACACAATCTACAGCGGTACAATATGTGTAGCCCTATGATTGATACAACTCTTTCAATATTTTCTGCTATTTGGGAACAAATGAAACAAAAGCAAAGAAGCAAGCAACGAAGAGAGAACACTGGAGTTGATGAAACAAGCTTCGTTCAAATGCAGCGACCTTCTTTCTGGGGACGTTTCGGTTCAAATGTTGGAGCAAATGAAGAATGGTATGATGAACATGGTGAAGGCGGGGATATAACCCAAGCTCTACTTTCTGAAGAAGATGATGAAAGAGGAGTAATCAGAAACATCGGCGGTGATCGAGGCAAGGAAATTAACCCCTCTCCTTTATCGAGTCGATCTGGTTCGTTTGGCTCAGATGAAACCACTGTATCTTCAGTTGTGGTACCGACTCCAAGTTGGTTACTCAAAGTTGGCGATGGTAGACAACTGGCATTTGCATGGCATACTATCCTTACTTTTACACTATGGTTCATTGTTACAATCTGTGCAATCAAGTCTCCATCACTGGGTGATGTACTCGATCTTGTGGGAGCAGGAACGGGTACTTTGCTAGCATTCATCTTGCCAGCTCTATTCTCATTCAAACTGAAAGGTTACAGCCGTATTTCAATGGCCATATTAGGCATCGGAGGCGTCGTTGGTATCCTAGGAACTGTATTCTCTTGTGTAAAGTTCACAAGAGATTCATTCGGAAGTTGAAGATTATCGGCCAGTAGCCATGAAGCCTCAATCCCAACAGATGAAATCTGAGGTATACTTCAAAGACGACAATCATAGCTTGGTGTACCTCATGAACAGGTCGGCTCAAAGTCTAAGTTGTTTGGAGTGTGCTGTGATGCCAGGAAGTATGCATGCTCTGCAATCAAAGTTTCAAACGAATAGTCTCAATGTACTCGTGTAAGATTTCAATAAGCTGCTCATCGCCAGGACGTTTCTTGTCGGCAATTTCAATCGAGAACTTTTCTAACCCACTAATCATCATTGACAATTGTTCTTTTGAATACTCGGACTCATACCAATCTGAACGTTTCTTATCATCCTCAACCATTGGAAGATAAATTAACTTATGCCATAGGCATGATATCTCTCTGAAATCATCTTCATTATCAGGATCATACCGCACAGGGAATCCTTCATTGATTAGAACTTGGGTTATCCTTTTTATCATTGCGGGGCCTTTTACTTCGTCTGCCCAACTTTCATATGGCATGTATTCTGCAACATAGTATGGTTCCATGTTTCTCCATGTCATAACAAAGTTCTTAAACTCTTTGAATAAATGACTATTTCCATCTGTTAATCCTTCTCCGCTGCCCACATATTGTTCTCTAAACTTAATCCAATTATCTTTGGACACTTGTCCAACTTGGCTATGATATGCCTCAGCTTTGGATTGATAATGCGATGGGAAGGCAGTGATTGGATTCCTTAATGATAGTAAGACGACATTACCAAAGGCCGAGGATTGTTGAGCAGGATTTGGTCTGTTGGCCGGTACGATTGCTGTTGAAATGTGAAGGTGTGAGTAAGAGACTACTTGCAAACACACACTGATAACTCCAAACTGTACTTAGTATAAGACTACTACAAACAAACAACACACACTGATATCTCCAAATTATACTTACGATGAACACTCTCACAAGTAACAGCACCAACTTTAACATCCCTATTCAATATATGACATCGTTTCAATGTTGGTGAAGTTCTATAATACGTCTTATGTCCATTCTCAACTCCAGTCAATTGTTCTACTAGTTCTGAGTAATGCAACATGGGGATTGATGTCGGATATGCCGGTAGCCATAATGGCTCAATCTTCTTATCTATTGTTGGTTTAGCCTTTTGTGTTGGTGGTTTAGTTTTGCAGTGTGACCAATCTAACTTTAGTGGTTGGATTGCATCCAACTTTCTACTCGTAGTTGCTGCTGCTTTTGCTTCTTCTGATGCTTTAACTTTTGTTTCGACTTGTTGAGATTCTGTAGTATTCGTATTGTTATTGGCAGTGGGCATTGTATATTGACTTCTGTATCGCATTATACCCGTACATATTGCAACTATTAAATAAACTATTATCATATAAAGGAATAATTTCCCCGCTGATATTGGTATTCTTCTACCTCTTCTTCTACCATGATACTTTTTTGATGGTGAACCTTGACAAGCATCGTTATCAGCTGCCACACCCCACGAAGGGCTCATTGGAGGAGATGGATATGTGACACCTCTCTTTTGTGAAGTCTTACTTGGCGATGCTCTATTTCGGATAACACCTATATTACCATCTATGAATTCAAAGGTGACCATATTCTTTTCATTCAGATCTCTGTATGCAATGCAAAAATTGGATGAGCCCTGGGGGGTTTGATATGATCACTTAGACGCCAGTACTACTATACTCTCGATGGCGTAATTTTCAAACGATATGATATGAACAGAGAGATATATAGGTTGGGCCACTCGATATTAATCAAAGATATACGGGCAATAGATTGTGTATGTCATCAATCATCAAATAAAGGCAGATTGACTTTTTTAGCTTTATGAGACTGTCATCTTCAGCAAGCAAAATCATTTCTCAGTAATCGATGAACTGTCACTGAGTAGTGATCAATATTACATATATCCTCAAATACTAAAGGCTCGGCGTCACCATTGCAATGGAGTCAAGGCCGCAGATATAAGTTGACTTTAATTTGGTGGTGGCCCCCTTAAATAACAGCGGCATCGAAACAATTTCGGTGCATGCCATGCCATCCAACTTTCAACTAGAGAGAGAAGGAAGTGTATTGATATCGACAATCCACAGTCTAGTAGCATTATGGTAAAAGTAGATGATGCCAATGATGACGGTTATCAAATGGGCGGACCATCATATCAGTGCGATATGTCCAATCTAGGCGAAGTATCAGAAGATGATGACGGTTATCAAATGGGCGGACCATCAATCACGTCAGACGAGCTAGTTGATGCACTTAACAAGGGCATTATCGAAGCAATTCAATCATGTGGTCAAATAGTACCCTCCTCTGCAATACCTGCAAACAACTCGTCTCCATTTCAATGCGAATGGACAACATTCTCTTCCGAGTTGGTGTGTCCTGCAGTAGAAGATTTACGTCAATACTTTCCACCATTGGAAGGACATGAGTATGGATCTGATGGTAGGCCTTTGCTTTATGCAACATGTTTGGGATTACTATTGTCACCACGAAGTAGTAATAATAATGATAATAACGATCAGAAAAGTACACCGCTATCAACATTTCTATCAATTGCAAAATTTCTAATTGAAGAAGTTGGATTAAATCCCAATCAACCAACATCGACAACTGGTGCATGTGAACGTCCTCCATTACATTTAGTATCACGGTCCTGTCATCCTGCTGCGGTACATTTACTACTATCACGAGGTGCTAATCCAAATATGACAGATGATGAAGGATGGACTGCATTAATGGCATGTTGTTTACCTGACATACCGTCATATGAGAAGGGTGGACCGTCAATTGAAGAACGACTTGCAACACTTACTTTATTGTTAAAAGGCAATGGTAGTGATGACTGGGAGATCAATGTCAATGCAAGAAATTATTGTGGATACACTGCATTGCATTATGCATGTGAGGGATTAAATCATGAATTGATTGCATGTTTGTTAGACATTGGAGATGCCGATGCTACAATGCGTACTATTTGGGGTCAGAGTTGTATTGGTCTAATTCGAACATATAGTGAAGATGATCCCGAACGAGCAATGAAATGTAAAGAAGTCATCATGAATTATTTAGATGAGACGGGTGAAATAGAGTCCATTCGATCTATTCTGGAGGAAGAACGAAAGTCTATTGACTTGATGGAGTTTGTTAGTGATGTGCTTATACCAGCATCAAGACGAAGAGATACTGATGAGAGCGAAAACAACAAAGCTTCACAAGATGAACGAATCGTATCTGCACTTTTAAAGTACTTGGATATTAGTCCAGATGTTCTATTTGACAAGAAGGCATTTCAGTCATATCCTCATGAGGATGCTAACTTGTACGAAATCATTCATCAAAAGATTTTTGATCTTGTACCATTGGCACTTCGACAAGTATACATAAACCACCCAACAACTGAAGAACGAGAAACAATATTATGCACTCAATTCAAAGTTCGGAAGGAAGCTGAAGTATTCAATGAAGAAGATGCTCGTCGTGTAGACACTCAAGAAGTAATGCATAGAGCATTCAAGGTCCATAGAGAAAGAGGACGAATTCCAAAAAGAAGTAATGCATAGAGCATTCAAGGTCCATAGAGAAAGAGGACGAATTCCAAATCAACTGGAGTTGTTGAATGATATAATTGTTAGTCCATTGCAACACACGCTAGCCTTTGGTACTCCTAGTAATGCTGTCTTGAAGGAAATCATTGAGCATGCTGGGCCAAGAATTGTTGAAATGGGAGCAGGTACTGGCTATTGGAGCTACATTCTATCTAGGCTAGGTGCCGATGTTGTTGCCTATGATATGAGCCCTACACAAGAGTTGAAAGAAGAGCAAAGCAATGAATACTTTGGTTCTCGAACATTCTTTTCTGTTCAAAAAGGTGATGCATCTACTGTGTTTGACATTACTAACAACTCAGATAGAGCTCTACTTTTGGTATGGCCCAACAATCCTGACGCGATAGATAACAGTCATGTTGCAATAGAAGGATCAACATTGCCTGATATTTGGGATATTGATTGTTTGCAAAAATATCATGAATCTGGTGGAGAAACAGTCATTTATTGTGGAGAGAGGGAATCACAGATTGAAGGTATGGAAGGCGCAACACCAGATTGTGGATTCTGTTCGTCTCGAAAGTTTCAGACATTTCTACAAGAGAACTATACATTGGAGGTAGAGCTTAAATGCCCTCAATGGTGGATGAAAGTAGATGATGTTACCATTTGGAAACGAAAGTGATTTTACAGGGAGTTATATTTCGCACAATCAGATTTGATTATCATTCTTATCATATTTATGATGTGCACTCCAATCTAATTTCTAATTGATATATTTTAAATATGAAGCATGTCCAATATGTGTATTGTTTTTGCCAACGTCAGTCACTCAGATTGGTTTGCCTTCTAAAAAGAATGCAATGCATCCAAACAATCCGCCGTAAACTGCTCCACCTAGCAAAGCAGGATATCTGAAATACATTGCTTGATATGGATTAATGAATGGTATGCCTATAACCCCTCGACTAACACCTAAATAACCAAGTGTACCTGCTGAAGCCGCATTACTAAGGTATGGAGAAGTGATATTAGTACAACAATGTATACATGCATATTATCTTACTTAATTATCCACACAATACACTTACTGCAATGCAGTCTGTCTACCGTGTATTACTTCCATTGGGCATATTAGAGCATGATACGACCACAATCCTGCGGTGTACATTCCCCATTGTTTTACTAACATACGGGGATTAAAGATACCATACTGTATTGCGTCAATACCTGCAGTCATACGATTAGGGTTTTCAAAGAAAAGATATGATCATTACATGTGGTATCAATTACTTACCTGCAAATAATCCACCCCATATTGCTACCGATGGCCAGGGATCTTTTATACAGGGGATCAAGTAACCCCAGTTGTTTATCCTCATTCCTGAGTTATCTATTCTCATCTTTAAAGTGAGGAGATGGAGAGTGGAGCCAAGAGGCCAAGAGTTTTTATATCAACAAATAAAACCAAACAATTAACCGTTGGACCAAAGAATGATCTCTTATAACAAGCTTGAGTAATGATGCTTTACTCTTCAAATACAACTAAAAAGATATCATAACGCTTGGCAATATGAAGCGTTTACTCGCCAGTCATTCGTTTACTATCTTCAAATAATTAATTTTTTTTCACCGCTCGTTGAATTGACGAACACGTCGATAACCTTGAGTTAGTGGTGGTGTAGGTATATTATAACCATACCGACTTAATTGTTCAAATATACTATTATATAGTCTTTAATGTCGTTTAGCGTTGTGAGTTGTATATATCAGGTATAGAAAGAGAAGAAAGGTAGACACAACAAGTGCTCATAGATACCAAAAAAATAATCATTTTCGCCTACTACAATAATATAAAGACAACATTACTACATTAAACCAATATGGGAGGCGGGTCTACTGCAAAGGATCATCCAATAGAATACTTCTCAGCATCAACATTGGCTGCATTGATAAATTATCCGTTATGGCGTGCATCGGCACTTGGTCAAAGTGGATTTCGTGTAGTTGGAATGAGCCTTCCTTCATCAGTACCACCGTCATTGGCACCGTATCTATATGCCTTTTCACCACCATATAAAGGTTTAAGTGCTACAGGAAAGTCCGCGTTTGTATTGTTTTATGATATGAATTCATGTGATTTATATGAAGTGTTGGTGATTCGAGTGCTTAATTTTGCCTTTTGGTGAAAACAATGTGAATTCGAATGTCAGTATGAAGTCTCATTTGACCTTGGTTGCTTTTGTAACCCAAATGTATTAACATATGCTACTTTCATCTCTCTTCCGTCGTCGTAAATCGCTATCACGCGCATCTTCCAGTTATGGGTATGAGTTGGGCAAGAGCAGCTATATTTTATGGTAGTGATAGAGGAAAGGAGATACTCTTAGAATTGGGCGTTGAACATACCACTGCAACGATTGTTCCACCATTAGTTGTTAGTTCCTGTGTTCAGATTGTTAACATGCCCTTGGTTCGAGCAACAATTCTTCTCCAAAACCCTGAAAGCAACGTTCCAAACATTAGAGAATCATTAAAACAAATATATAAGAGTCACGGTATCAGTGGGTTGTGGCATGGCACTTCTGCGGGGATTCTAAAGACTGTGCCCAAGTATTGTACAGCAATATTTGTAAAGGATTACATGGAACGAGTACTACCAAAAGTAGATCCACAAAGTATAACAAAAGATAGGGATCAACTAATCCATTCAGCAATTAAATCGGCTGCAGCTGGAGTTGCGGGAGCAGGTATGTGTCTTCTCTTTGAAATTGCTCATAAGATATGCACTTGCAACGATTGCAAATATATTATGACTTGTCTCTCTATCTAACACAACTCATCTATTCTCAGCATTGACAAACCCATTAGATGTCATACGAAATGAAATGTTCAAGACAAATTTGAGCTTATTAGATGCAATCAAGTCACTTCATAAAGAGCTGGGATATTCATTCTTATATCGAGGCATGTCTAAGAACATTGTCGCCGTATCTATTCCTGTTGCATCAACTATATTCTTCACCGATGCATTTATACAATATACAAACAAACGAAAGGGAGTATGAGAAGAATTGACAGTATATTCATATGAGCTCTCAGTGCGACTCTATTTGAAAATTTTACAAACGGTCATTAGAATCATATTGAGAACTATAGCATCAATTCTCTGGCTGGCATTAAAACAATTGATACGATGTCAACACGGTTGCCTCCTAAAGGCAATAGGAAGGGTGGTAAACAATCAAAAGCTGGTCGGAGGAAATTAGTAGAAATGGAAAATGCAGGTACGTCTGCTTCGAACTTAGCTTGCCTTTATTTTGCTGCCTTTGCAACAACCCTTCTAACATGTAACAATCACCTCTTCGTCTTCATAACTTGTGATATCAACCATCCTCCAGAAAGGGAACGCCTAAACAAAGAAATAAAAGAACGTTCGTCGAAATTGGTAGAGGTTTTATCTAGCGGAGGAGTTTCCGATGAGAGTATCCAAGGTCTAAAAAACTCGTTAACAATCAATGAAGATGGCGACACTCCACAGCAACTTGATGATACTATCCTCTCACTAACACAAGTCAATGATGCTTTGGAAAGGGCTTGGTCATTCGCCTCGTGTTATCCAGGAATAGAAGTATCAACTTTGATATCAACACTCGATCAACTCCGAACACTTCTTTCTGAGAAAGCTACTCTATCACGAAAGCCTATTCAAAGGAAGCTAGATGATATTAGTATGAACCCAAAGGCTGATCCAGAGTTGCTTGAAGGTATACAGAAAGAAGAGGAGAAGATATCAAGTACTGTGACTCAAATGAATATTGGTGCTTATAAAACAAGGGCGTTGGCGGCTGTTGCTCAACTTGGTTGAACATCAATGAGAAAAGGCATATATATTGTATAGAAGTGGATCATAAGCTAATGCCGAAGTTACTTGCACTTAAAAAGCTACTGAATATCATCACCAAACATTCATCATCATAATCAAAACACATACACCATCATATACACTCCTTCTCATGCCATCATCATCATCGCGTATAAACTGCAATTTCCTCCATATACATACGAAGTTCAACAAGTCTAGACAAATACACATATAATCTAAGCCCTATTAACAACCACTGACAGCATCGCATCCTTACACTTTGGGCCGCCCGGGCCCCCTGTGATCAACTCTCCAGTTTGGCCGTCTTTATCAAGCTTCTTACCAAAAAGGAAGCCAGCCTCGTCGACACTCTTGGTGAACCCAAGGAGCTCGGTAGAATCGGGAGGACGGAAGTGGCTTTTGAGAGCAGTATCATCAAAGCACTGAGATAACAAAAGGACGTCATCCTTGTCTCCGTATACGGAAGGAAAAGCACTCTGCCATTCAGTATCACAAGAAGTGCCAGAAACACGTCCAATCGGCTTGTTCTTGTTGACACCCGTGACAACTGTAGCAATCGCCCAAGTTGTAGTACCGCCTGGAATGTCAATAGTGAAGCAGCCAGGATCATCAGCCTTTAGGTGACGATAGAACAACACCGTCGCAAGATCTCGACCATTGCCCACTTCTCCATCACGCCTGAACTTCAAGCAGTAAGGGCCATCCCTTTCAATGCAATGAGCTGCCCTCATACAATTGTCCTGACGATTCTTTGTCTTGAAACACTCAGCTCCACGCTTCCATCCACTGATACGAAGTGGTAGCAACCCATCAGTGCGACTGAGTTATTTGAAAGAGGAAATAAAGGTGTTGAGTTAGTATATGAACTGATATTTAATGATGCATGATACACATAAGGTGAGCTGCTTACCTCAAGAAGAGAAAGAGACTATCGCCAGCACGAGCCTCAGCAGGGACATAAACCTTGACTTTTCCCGAACGGGCAGAGATGGTGGAATAAGTACCTCGGTTCCAATCGGTTGAGTCGGCGGCAAGGGTTGACAAACGGATACCGCCTGCAATTAAGCTGGTAGAGTCAACCTCCTCAATAGATTCGACGATCCTAACCTCCTCCTCTTCTTCATCATCCTTGGAGTCCTTCTTGTCCTTGTCTTTCTTCAACCGTCTTGCATGATGTGTCGGTAGGTCAGTATCGATGGCATCCATAACTTCGAGAGCATTCTTCTCCAGCTTCATGTAACCGCTTTTGGCGTGGGCCACTTGGGTGACGGTTGAAAGGAGAATAATAATAGACTTGAATAACATGATATGTTGGTGTTTAATGTTTAAGAGCAGTATGGGTAGGTAATCGATTGTAATTATGAGGTTGGATGAGGGTGTACCTTGTATTTATTGTGAGGCCTATTCGCTGATTATATAAAGCTAACGGCTATAATTGTAACGTGGTAGATTAGTATGATGCTCCTTTGTATCGTCTGTTGAGTTGAGTTCCATTCTCAACTGATTTTTGGTTTTTGTTCCATTCGTTTTGTTTCGTGTTTCGTCTTCAATCGTGCGCCATTCCATGTTACACTCAATGAAACGGATGCACATGATAACTTCACCGAGTATTGAAGCTCTATTAGTCGGTAGACGGTATGATAGTGAGATGGTATGATAGTGAGATGACATTTACTTCACCAAATCGGAGTACTGTAGGAGATGTTTACTTTATACACTTGTAGTCGGAGTAATATACTTCTTTGGATGCTGATGACAATCAGTACAAAGGTCATCAATCATGCCTTGTCATTATCACCTTCTTTTGCCTCCTCTTGTTGTCTCTTCTCTTCTCTCTTAGCTGCAATATTAGACCTGACTCTATTTCTAACTAAATATGCAACGCCTGCACTAAGAAAACCAACAGCCGATGTGGCTAACATACCATTTATGGCTGATTGGTATCCATTACTTCGACGCTCTATCACGGCTGCATCATTTGAACTACCACTATTACTACCACCGGCACTTCCTGACGAAGAGGAGCTACTACCGGTATTTGCTACCAATCCTCCACCCAAGGTACCCACAGTGATGGAAAGAATATTGAGACCAATTCCTTGCTGATTAGCAAATGCGGCTGTTATAATACCTCCCATACCGGCTACAAAACCAGTAAATGCTCCAGCACGGATAAACCATGAAGAAGTAGATACTACAACATCTGATGCAGTCTCTCCCACAATATCGGCAGCCTGTGAGGCATAATTACGAGCTGCGGCGTTGGCTGCCTCGGATAGGATTCTCCCTTCTAGATCAATCTCTTGTTGCTGAATCTCAGCTTGATTTTGATCATCGTTGTCAACTGCTTGTCGCTGTGGCATTTCAACAATCACATTTGTTGGAGTATTGATGTTTTGTGGCTCTGGGTGCGTTACTTCTTCACCCCCGTTTTGATTCACTAAATCTGTTAGTCCATGTGCATCTAAATCTATACTGAAATCAAATGATGAATTATCATCGGCGTCTTGAATATCGTTGTTATTGACGGGAGCATTGTTAGCTGCTCTGAGAAGTGAAGTTTGCTGTTGTATATTATTGTTCTCTACTGGCATTTCAACTACTACGTGTTCATCTCCCCCATCCGGTGGTGCAGCTCCTCCCATATTATTGACAGCAACACCAGCATGCTGAAGTGTCCGTCTTAGACCAGTTACTGCCTCTAATAAAGTAACTTGATCATCACCTTCTCCATTATTATGATGTGCATTTTCCATTTCCTCTTCAAGATGTTGATGATCCCCGACTGTCAACCCAGAAGCAAATGAGGCGTCATCGCCATTTCCCAACATCAACTGTTGCTGTCCTTCACCATTATTGTTACCATCATCAACCCTCATAAAATTCTCCATAACACTAGGCATCAACCTACCCAATCCAGGTTGTAACAGCGCATCTCTATGCCGTTCAGGTAATTGATTAATATATCCCATCAACTGCTCCGGTTGTAATCCAGGCATAAAGTATAACAATAAATAACGATGTTCCATAACAAACGTATCATCTGTCATGAAATCATGTAAGGATGTTTCAGTTAACAATACACGTAAATATTCAGGTAAATATCGTGTTAATCCGCCAGGCTGTTGCATTTCCATTTCATACCGTGCTCTAACAATCGATTGTATGACCGGTAATAAGGCACCCATGGATGATATCATTAATGCTAAACTAATAAAAGCTGCAAGGGGTAATGCATAGAAAAGGAATAATATTAATCCAATAGAGGAGGTACCTAATAATAACATGATTTGAGATCGTAATAGTTGATATTGACGTTGCAAACTATTTGGTTGACGTTGTGTGGAAGTATTGATTGTTGATAAACGTCTACTACTACTACGCCTTCTATGCAATGTTAATGCAGCATTTGGAGATTGTGATACAAGTGTACTTTCGGCAGTATCCCCAGCTGTGGTTATTGATGAGGGCGTGGCTGCTACTAAACCACCTACAGCTCCTTCTTTATTATTATTATTGCTGTTTCCATCCTTTATTGGTGTTTTGTAATGATGACCACCATTTTCAAAATGATGTGAAGCACCTTGTGTTGCAACTCCTGGGCCACCTCCACCACTACTACATAACCCTCCAGATGAACCAATATGCGCATTATTAGTATTCGTACCACCAAATGGCGGTGCAGAACCATTCATACTGCCTCTATAACTATTATTGTTTCGACTTGGTGATCTAATATTACTGTTGCTCGAAGAATTGCTTGTTATTGAATTTTGTCTATTACGCCGTCTCCTTCTCAAACCTGTACTCCAACTTTCATTATTATTGTTAGAAGGGACATCACCATGTGATGACCCTTCATTGTTATCCCCATTATCATTCATCCTCTTTATCACAAAGAGCAGATGGTATTTCAGGGTATTTCAACAGTATTTTTGCAACAACTTTTTGCGTATAAACTGATTTGTGGTATCCTCTCAACTTTGCTCTAGATTAAATAATAAATACCGCAGTTATTACGCCGACCTCATACCACAGCCATTCAAAGAGTGTATTATTTGCAACTTAAAACCAACAACAGAAACTGTCAAATAGGAAGAGATACAGTGGACTACCTCGAACTATACCCCCCAACTTGGACTATACCCCCCTCTTTCGAGTGAGCCTAGCACCAAGAACTTATACCCCCTCCCCAATATACCCATATATGACCCCGAATACAAGTATATTCTCACATATTTTGAGATTTATACCCCCCTAGATCTGAGGCTAGCGCAAAATCTTATACCCCAGGGGGGTATAGTTCGAGGAGTCCACTGTAGATAGAATGATTTTGGTGGTATCCTTTTGCTAAGTTAGCACCTTGCGAATCTTTGTCTGCTCTCCGGCACGCATATCAACTGCCTGTGTACTTACACCTCCTCTACTCTTCATAACTCAACTCATTTGATATCTCTATTCTTCCATCTATTTGGATTGTATTAGTAGCGCTTGACCCCCTAGGTAAGCGTCTCATAAGAGCATCCACTTGGCAACAATTGATTGGCATTAATACTTATATTTATATTAGATACGCAATTGCAATGACAATAGTCATTGAAGAAGAAGATAACATGGTACAACCTGACACCATTGATACTAAGTCAGAAACTGATTCTGAAGGCTTTGCTGGTTTCCTATCCTTTCTATCATCTCCGGTCGGTACTCCTCCTCTTCCCACCGTCGATAATACTATGAGTAATATTGAGAATCAAAGGACGACATTGGTGGAGAAACAGCTCACATTACATGAACATGATGTTCAGGATGAGATGAAAGAGAAGAAGAAGAACAAACGAATATCTCGTATATCAATGCCAAGAATAAGTAGAATCATACCCAAATTGGAAGAGGATTCCGAGGAGATACTACCCTATCCAATCGAACATAAGAGAGTATCAAATTTGAGATTTCAAAACTATCTTCAGGAAAAGACAATCAAAGAAGAAGTATCATCTATTAACTCCGTCCCGAAGAAGGTTAATCGTAGTCCATTAAGTCTACGCAATCTACAAGTATCTATAGATGATAACGACGCGAATAAGGATGATGACATTGCGTCATGGATAGCAGATCACTTGAAGACTAACTTTCTATTTGTATCGTTAAATGATGCAACTATTCAAGATATAGCAGAAAAGTTTGAGATAGCGGAGTATGAAGCAGGAGTATCAATTATTGAGCAGGGTTGTAGTGATTCTTCTACTTACTACTATATATTATTTGATGGTGAATGCATAGTAACAAAGAATGATAAACAAGTCATAGGCAAATTTGGAAAAATCGATAAAGGTACAACCTTCGGAGAGCTTGCAATACTCTTTGATGACGTAGACCGATCGGCAAGCATCATTACTAAAACACCCAGTGTCGTATACCGTTTACCAAGAAGTGCTTATCGTTCACACTTCTTACCTGATGAGTTGGAAAAGATTCGTACATCAATTACTAAGATACAAGCTTGTGTATGATATCACAATTTCCTCGAGTTAGAGACTCGAACTTGACTTCTTCGTAACAAACTCTCATGTTTATTATTCTTTTCATACGACACATGTCAACTGTAGGTACGATAATCAGACCTTATAAACCTTCAGTCCGGTGGCTCGTGCGACAATGGAGTGGTACAATATTGCAGTTTGTATGGAAGGATGTAATCCTCATAATGCTTTTGACTGCACTATTTGGTATCATTGTCTCTGCTTCAACTGAGGATTGGACGCCCGATGCTGAGAATGATTTGATTCTACAGCTAGATCTCATTTATGGATGGTGGCAGTTGACTCTTGGATTGACATCCTTTGTCACTACTTTCTTTCTAGGCGCATCCTTCTCCTTCTGGCGCAACTTTTATAGTGAGACTCGGATCATCCAAGGTCGATTTAACGATGTCTCATCAATTACAGCAGCTACTGCCGCCGATACTATCGAGGGTCAACAGGCTCTTTCTGACATCGCCCGATTGATAAGTCTGCTTCATCTAATGGCCTGGGGATCGCTATTAGAGAGGTTTTCTTGCATTCAAACTCCCGAAGGTATATCATATCTCCTATCAAAAAAGCTCATTACCAGTAGTGAGTACTCTTCATTAAATAAAGTATTAGATAGGGGATTAGGAGCTTGGCAAGCTACATACACTTGGTTGCTTGGAAGACTATCTCTTGCTGTCAAAAGAGGAGAGATAACCGCTGATATTAGCGCAATGAATGTAGTATATGAGAAGATGACAAATTTTCGAGGCAGTATAGCTGGGTTGGGAGACCTTTACGATGGAAGAATGCCTCTTGCCTATGTGCACTTTGTCAATATGCTAGTAAGTGTAACCCTGGTCGTATCACCGTTTGCGCTCTTTCCCCAATACTGGTTCTGGTCAATCATCGCAGTAGGAGTCCTCTGTCTATTCTATCGAGGTATATTTGTACTGTCAATGGTAAGAGTTTGAATGTATCATCTGTATCGTTTCGCTCGTATCATACTTATAATCAATCTTGTGTGTGTTTCTTTGAACAGATGTTTCTCGATCCGGCTGATAATGATAAACGACATACAACTAATGACCAGACTGCTGGTTTTGATGTATCGGTCTTGATAACAGAGGTAAGATATATTGTTGTTCTTCTTCTTCTTCTCATTATGTGTTTGCTTGGTGCTTTGCTTACTTTACTCCTCTGTTTGATTCTATTCTAGTCGTATAACAATACTCTCCGCTATAATGAAGCTTCATTTATAATGCCAAAGTACTAACAGATGTAAGGTTCCCAAAGTATAGAAATATGATATACGCACGGTAACAAGTAATTGATATAATATCACCAACTAGAGGTTTATGACTTAAATTGCTATGAGTCTTGGAGTAACTTAGATACGTAGAAGTTTGCAATATTATGATACCACGGTAATACCACTACCATTGAGTGTACAAAACCCCTAGCCCCTGTACAACATTCAATCCAAAAGAAATGAATAGGAGTTAGCAACAGATAGTAGCCAAGGTTAGCTGCGCCAACTACCTCTAGCTAGAGAGGTTAACCAAGTAAGAAAACATGGGCGGTGTGGTATCCTTTTATGTAGTTTTGAAGTTCGTCATAGCTTCGACCATATAATTTTAACATACTTCAAGTGTTAGCATATTGATATCGATAGGATTATCCATCATGTCGACTATTGTTCCTGCTAAAACTATATCATTTCATACCCTTCGAATAGGGCGTCGTCTTTTACCACGGTTATATCATGAGAGCACATCAGTATCAACAATACAACAATGTTCATGTGATGTGTCAGAAGTTGGTGGCTCAGTATCATCATCATCTCAATCTAAACAATATAGAACATTATCATCAATAAGTAGTCAACGTTCTATATCAGATCACTCCAGACAAAGAACACCATCACCAACCTATAGTTCACTCCGCACGAAGATGACACTACCATTTGAACAACCTATTCCAGGAGAAACATACACTTCCCCATATTCAAACTTCTTTGCAAATGTTGAAGCAGGACGTACTACACTTGGTACTACTCAAGAAATTGAACAAAAAGCATTTGAACTACAAGAACAACGTTTAGAATGTGGTATATTAGAATCTAACTTACGTTTTACTACACGATCATATGGACGATTTGCTTTACCACCCTATGTCTCGCCGGGAGAACATCGTGTAACGGTTAAAGTTGCATTATCAGATATACCATTTGAGAATGATCACGAGAAAGATATATTTATGGAAATTGTCGGTCCTAGGTATAATCCAAAGAAGGGAGATTTGCAATTAAGTAGTGAAAAGTTTGCAAGTAGGATTGAAAATAAACGTTACTTGGTTGATATGATTGAGAAGATTGTTGCAAATTCACGACAATTGGCAAAGGAATTTAATGGATCTACATCCGAGGGAAGTCCTAGTAATTAGGGTTATAAAGCTTAAGTGTTGTATTAGAAATTATCATCTGTGCACTACATTCATTTGTTAAGATAGGAACGTATGCTCCTAATAACCGGGGATTTCTCCCGCTGGGATCTACCTTCTCTTGCCTTTGCAATCCAATCAAATAGCGTCTTCTGCTGAACATATTCCCCCATACCAAAGCGAGGAGTTCCGTCCCATTCGACATCCAAGTGCTCCCTGTAAATTTTAGCAACATCGCCCTTGATAAACTCCTGTCGCCCATCATGATGCATGCGTATGGAACCGCCCCCAATCACAAGAGGGTGCTCGCCGAGCTGCCAGGCACACTCTGCAATGGAATGCTCGGCGCCGCTATTCTCTGCCATAAATGCTTCCATACGAATGTAGTTAAGTTGATCTTCCGTAAGTCCGTGTGATGTTTGGGCTGATAGTTGTGCCGCCTTGACTTTGTTTTCTGCCTTCTTCTTCCTCTTCTTTTCTTCTTTCTCCAGCTGCACCTTGCATGTCATTTTATGTATTCGCCAGTGATGCAGCTGACAGTCTTTCGAACAATATGTCACTTCACCACATGGACAGAGTAATTTTCGGCCTGTCCTTGGGCATGGCCTGCCTGTCTGTAAGAGCTGACCATCCATGATGCAAATCTTGCGGTTGATTTGAACACCATCGGCTTCATTGCATATCCTTGTCTCCTCTTCATACTCTTCTTTTGTAAGATCACGGCCCAATTCGTTTCTCTTCCTTTGATATTGATTAGGTAGAGTAAAACTCATCATGCATATATCACATTTTTCCAATGAATGTGTCGCACACACCAATGTCCCATCAGGCAATTCCTTTGTCTTTGGTGCTCCTCTCCCCATTGACGCTAGACATCTTTGTTGTAACATATCTCTACAACCATTGCATAATGCATTACCCTCGCCTTTCCCCCACTGGTCGATATTGTATTGGTTCCTTGGTTGAACTAACTTGCATTCTTTACACTCGCGAGTCTGCTCTCGGGAAATGTTCGTGTATTCAAAACATATCCTGCATAGTGGATGTTCCTTCTTCCATTGCTTCTTTGGAAATTGATCTTTCTCGTACTCCTTATTACATTGGTAGCATGTTTTAGTTGGGTGGTTGTTCTTTTGTTCTTCTTCGTCTGCCTCGGCTATACATGATCGACAAGTAGGATCGTCACTCCGCCACTGCCGTTTTGCATATTCTGATTTGGCACACTCTTTACAGCATTTTGCACAAGGTTTAGTAGGATTATTATCACTCATCACTTCTTTGCAATATGTACTCAACTGGTCGATGGTAGTATTGTACGGATAAAAAAAATTATTGGACTATGTAGTGATAGAAATTCGTGGATCTTTTACTGCAATTCTATCACTACCACCTATCAGTAAACCACCTTGACCTTAGTAATAATCGGTGTGCAGTTGAGAGTACCTAGGTTTATTGCATGTGTTCATGCCTGTTGGTTGCTTCGTTGCTACTTGTGATAAAGTAGAACCTACACGTGGAATAATATCTTTTCTCGTATCCTGAAAAGGGGTATGTTCCATTATTCATTCTATGAAGTTAAATTCAGCTTTTGGGTTCTAGTAGAAGAGGTAACCTTATACGGTCCAATATAAATATTTGTTATCAGGGAGCCTTGACCCCACATATTTCTTTTGTTGGGGGTATCTTTTATGGTATCCTATCTACCCCAATATTTTAGGAAAAGGAGCTAAAAAGCAAGCAAGTTATCGACTAGTAGGGAAGCAAACAAATACCCCACAACAACCGACCGGATTGATATAATACCACAGAGACTACATATAGTGACTGTATTACTAGTGATAGATTGACGCACTTCCTCTTCGCAAAAAATTGAGGTGAAGTGTTCACATCATACACATTTTACACACGTCTTATCCAACGCCTGCTTTGCTTTGAGAATTAATAACTCAACTGCTCTAGCGTTCGTCTCTTTGACCATTAAGTCAACTCATTGCTTTTGTTTAATCATTATATAACAAGCTGAGTTCGCCTGTGCATCACCTACTTTCTACAAGAGTGACACGGCATAAAAGACATAAAGATAAACATCACAAAATAACATCTGCTCTACCCCAAGAATATCTTTCAACAAGAAACAATATCTTTCAACAAGCACCAAGGATTATCAAAAACACGAGAAAATAGAACAACGCACAATCATGACAAGTGTAGAAAATGGAGACTATAAAGAGGGGCTAGTTGCACCCGTAAAAGACACTCGATACAAAACAGAGGATGTCACACAAACCAAGGGACGTGACTTTGAGGATTTCTTCCTCAAGCGTGAACTCCTAATGGGGATCTTTGAGAAAGGATTTGAAAAACCCTCGCCTATTCAAGAGGAGGCGATTCCAATTATTTTACAGAATCGTAATGGTAAGTTGGGTGCATTAAATATCCTCATCTCAGATGTATATTCGTATTGAAAAAATACTAATTGCAAATATCTATTTAATGTGAGTGCAGTTCTGGCCAGAGCCAAGAACGGTACAGGTAAAACGGCAGCATATATTATCCCCTGCCTAGAAAAGACGGACACTACTCAAACACATGTCCAAGTCTTAGTCCTTATCCCCACAAGAGAGCTTGCCCTGCAAACATCCGCCATTGTTAAGGAAATTGGCAAGCATATGGGGATCCAGTGTATGGTTACCACGGGAGGAACATCACTCAAGGATGATATAATGCGTATGTACAATACCGTGCACATGATCGTTGCCACCCCCGGCCGTATTTTAGATTTGGCATCTCGTAAAGTGGCAGACCTAAGCAAATGTCGTACAATTATTATGGATGAGGCTGATAAGCTCCTATCGCCTGAATTCCAGCCCGTACTTGAGAAGATTATTGATCTCTGTGACAAGGCTCATCAAATCTGTTTATTCAGTGCCACCTTCCCCGTCACCGTTAAGGATTTCTGCAAGAAGCATGTTCCTAAACCTTATTCTATCAATTTGATGGAGGAGCTTACCCTGAGGGGTATTACTCAATTCTATGCCTATGTTGAGGAACGCCAAAAGGTTCACTGCCTTAACACCCTATTCTCCAAGTTGGAAATTAACCAGTCCATCATCTTCTGTAACTCGGTTAACCGTGTCGAGCTCCTTGCCAAGAAAGTTACCGAGTTGGGATATTCTTGTTTCTACATACATGCCAAGATGCAACAGGCTAATCGTAACAGAGTATTCCACGAGTTCCGTAATGGAGGAACGCGTCATCTGGTAACGTCTGATCTCTTCACTCGTGGTATTGATATTCAAAGTGTTAATGTTGTAATTAACTTTGACTTCCCCAAGAATGCCGAGACATACCTTCACCGTATTGGTAGGTCGGGACGGTTCGGGCACTTGGGATTGGCCGTGAATTTGATCACCTATGATGATCGACATGCATTGCGGATGGTTGAGCAAGATCTGGGAACAGAGATCCGTCCCATCCCTGCCCAAATTGACCGTGGTCTCTATGTTGGTTAATAGAGTCTGTGAAATATGATGTAAGAAGTGGAAATGTGGGAAATTTATTTTAATTAAGGTTTGAGAGGCAAGCGTGGTGTGTTTTTGGAGCAAGTACTTTCCAGTGCTCCACTCTAGGAGGATTTCTTTTCATATTGGTACATTATCCAGATGTATTGATGGAATTTTTGGGTTCCTCCTCGAGTTTTTATTTATTGGCACCATGATCCTCTCCCTTCCTTTTTTTTGGATTGGAGATGATCATATCTTTTATCTTGGATGGGCATATTAACTTCCACCCCAAGCCAGCACAAGTACAATATTATTATTATCAGGCAATTGTGCACATGTATATTAGGGAAGATAATAACCATTAAAAGATTAAGTTATGACGTCGAAAAGCAAATGTGTATCCTCCCCCGTTTTAGTATGCAGTGTTCCCTTTTCTCAGGGGGCGGGTATGCTTCTCCTACCTCTGCAAACAAATGCACTATTTCCCCCGCTCCCCTTCACAACACTACATATATTATGAACAAAGTATAATGCTTATTAAAACCCTATAATTATAGTTAGTATACAATCTATGTTTCCACTTACGGCAATGGCATACCGTTCCCCGTCAGAACCTTCTTTTGCTTCTTTGCAACATGTGCGGCTGGTGGTGGGCCACCTTGAGGAGGGCCGCCTCTACTATCACCCCTTTGCCCTGGTGGACCTGGGGGCGAAAAGGAGGAGGACCTGTAAAGCTCAATCAGGAGGTACTTCAACTTTACAACTATTCACCCAGTGCTTATCATCATATTTTAATCAACATAATCAACAATGTTATGCAAATCTGGCGACAATATTGTAGTGTGTATCCTTCTCAGATTTTGGTGTGACTCTACGTGGCTGTGATCGTCGGCATGTCTTTGGATGTAAGTCACTTCGTGCTGCCCTGCAAGCGTCTTGTATGTCATTGTTTTTGCCCGTCACTACATCCTTAACTGAGTTCTTGCTCTTAACAGTAGCGCGGCCTTTTGAACTCGTTACGACCTTACCATTGACAACCTTCTCAACATCATACACAATTACTTCTTTGTTTTTCTCTCGATTCTCGGTATTGTCCTGAGATCCAGTTGCACGTACATCTAAAGCAACCTTCTTAGTCACCTTGAATTGTGGATCCTTCTTTGCTTGGAAGAAGTTCTCCTTCTTCTCCTCTTTACTCATTTCCTCGTACGTTTTTCGATGCTCTCTGCAATATTGCTTGAAGGAATTTCCACTTTGTGGTCGTGCCTCGTTTTGACAGGGCCTTCCGCTCGCTCCTCCTTTATACTTGCATCGTTTGTAGCATGGGAACGGGGTACCTCGACTACAGAAGTTCCTTCCTCTATCCCAAAGTCCCTTTTCATACTCCTCGCCACAACATGGGCATATACTTCCTGACCTATACTTCTCAACTCGTTTAGGATTCTGTTCGGCTTTTCTTTTATCCCATCTAGTAGGTGGATCTCCTGCTTTTCTCTTTCTCTTCGGGGCCCTAGCACCCTTCAAGATCCCAACATACTTTCTGTAATGCCCGGGTGTTAATAAAGATTTAATCATCTCCAAAGCGCCCTCCTCGCTTTCACCATCTTCCTTGGCTGTGTGGTAGACAAAGGCAGCATCCCCTGCCATGGCAGCCAATCTTTGACGATGCTTCTTCATATTGGCTTCATAAAGGATTATCTCCTCCTCTGACATCTTGTTATACTTCTTCCTTTGATAGAAGGAAATTTTGACTTCCTCTTCAAGGGATGCAATTTGGGCAAGCTCTTCATCAGTAAAGAATCCAGACTTCATGGCAGTGTCGAGCAAAATCGTGTCATAGTGCTTGAGGGTGAGTACCTTGTATGAGGCAAAGCTAAACTTTGACACATTGTTTTGCATGTGTGGCAATCTTGGTTGTAGATCTAAAATCCACCCTTCCAAGGTAGTTGTGATGCCGTCGATGGCAAGCATCTCCTTGTATATAGGAGACATGGGCTGGCACAACAAGGGCTCGCCAGTTGCGAGAAACTTGTATATTCCATGACCAAAGAAATTACAGACGCCTAAGAACAGCAGCTCACGCCGGGTTGAGTTGCACCTTGTAAGTCTGTGAGTATGATGTTAAGTTAGAATGAGTTGTAGATTGAATCAGCAGACATAATAAATTAACAAACAAAAGGAACTTACACTATCTTCTCCTGCTTCTCAAGATGATTCTCCCTCTCCCTCTTTGATAGATAAGTGCCATCAGGATGCTTTGATGGTGGTGGCCTCATTGACACCAGTTGTGCATCAATGAGCGTGGCAGCTGCTCTACGAGCTGGAATGTGTGTAGTGTTGGGAACTTCCAAGTGACCCCTCAATACATCACGAACCGGCCCAGTAACCATATTCACCAAAGCCTCATTTACACACGGATTCTCATCATCTGTGAGGTTGCCTAACTGATTCTTGAATCCCCTACCAAGCAAATTGTCAAGAGCATCCCGAATCTCTGGAGCTGCCATAGCACAATTATGTGTGGCATAATGTGTTAGATAGGCAAGCAACAAGTCTTCAAGTGATGGATCAGGACCTAGCTGTGGGAATATGTCAGGAAGGTCCTCAAACAAAACTTGCATCTCCTTTACAAGTGGTTGTTTCCATGACTTGACAAACACTTCCTTCCATTCATCATCTGTGCATGCCTTGGATGCCAGTTGCAGAAAGCTCTCGGCATACTTGAGAGCAATGTTGCTCTGATCAACATCGCCTTCGAGGATGGATGAGCCAACATCCAATAGAGTGCGTACCAATGGCATAGCTTCAAGAACCCGAGACGGATCGTTACCGAACAGAGGTGTTTCTCCATCAGGTAACTTCCTAGGGAGACAAGCTGGCATCTCAATCTTGTCAAAGAGGGAGCACTTGTCAGCAATAGTTGCGCCAAGTTCATGGCTAAAGCAAGCAATAGGAAACTTGCTCCTCTTGGTAGGCCATCCATTGAAGATACTGTGTAATGAATATCAAAAGTATAGAGCTGTGAGTCGACATACACATTGAGGGAAGTTCGGGTACAAATGAAAAGACAACTCACCCCAATTGACAGTCATAACAGACAGATTTGCCAGTGCCATTCGAATTCCACCTACTGCATGCAACTAGTTCACAGTTGCTGCACATCACAGGCTGTGGCTTGTTCAAATCCCCCAAGTCAAAAACATGAGCTAGAGAATACTCCCCTCCATCTGCTGAATTTAATTCAGCATCATAATCATCATCCAACTCTTCAGCTTCCTTGTGTACATCTGATGCGGCAGAAGGATCTGAAAGCTCGGCGGCTGCCGGAGCAGCAGCCTCATTAGCAACAGGCAAGCTAGCAGATGCCGATGCACCTCCATATTCTAATATAGAAAGAGTTAACAAATAAGAAGGAGTGTGGAGGAAAGAAATTGCACAACAATAAAGACACACTAACAATGATAACCTCTTACCCTCACTCTCCATAGGATGCAGTGCCATAAAGTGATTAAAGTTTATTCGAGCGAACAGTAATGGTGGACCAGATGGTACCACGTCGCGGGGGAGTTCAAACACGTACGGAGCTTCCCACGGGCGTTCGTAAACAATAACAACCCGTTTAAATCGAGCACCAATAGCAACAATCTCCATATTATCACCATACTCTCCATCCTCTTCCATTTTGGAGATATGCTCATCAATACCAATCCCTCCATTCACAATTTCAACTCCATTATCATCAATTCCACTAGTAGGGAGGAATGGGATAACAATAGACTTGTTCTCCTTCATCCAAGCACATGCCTCTGCACGAAGAAATGCTTGCATTGCTTCATATTTATCACCACTAATGCCGGGGAAAAGTAGCTTAGCACCACCTCTGAAGAGGCAGTTACCATCACCTTCAACATCCTCAGGTACCAAACCTTCCGAGGATAAGTACTCGAAGAGAGTTACTTTTCGTTCATTTAATTCCTCCTCACTTGCTGCCGATCGCATACTTTCCTGCATGGCAAGTAACACTTGAGCCTTTTCAACCATTTCAGCCAAGTAGAGAAGTGATGCTATACATTAACCATTAAATAAAATAAGGGAGGATAATGTTAGCAAAAATAATAGTTAATATTCAATGTAATGTGTAATAATAATAAATCTTTCTCACCATCTCCTCCTCCAACATTGTTAGATGGCACAGCAGGTGCTAAAATGAAATAGAAGATTAAATTAATGACTCAATTAATTAAAGGGGTGAATTAATTATACTCAATAAATAATAATAGTACTCTTACCAATTTCTTGAGTGGGGTTCTTTGACTTTAATCTGTTAGAAGATCGTGTTGCCACAGCACCCTTCTTCTTTCGGTTGTTCTTGTCTGATGCTGGCATGATTAGCTATTGTTAATCCTGTTTAATCGGTAGTGGTAGGGCGGCGGTCTATTGGTGGCTGCTAGTACTATTTGTAGTGGTAACTGACAAGCACAAAATAATTGTGTGAGAGGAGAGCTGTCTCTTTTTTTCGAGTCGAGGGTAAATACAATTAGTCATGAGTCGACCTCTCTTGCAATTTTCACATCCTCAAATTAACATTATTGTTTGCAATATGTGAGGACAATATATGATTGGATTGTGACGATGAGTTGGTAGAATAGCGTAGGTAGATGCATCATTTGTAGCATTCGTCGTATTGTATATTAGTATACTACATTTACTGGCCACATATGCCATCAGATTGGGGCGGTAACGCCCCAATTTGTAGCATTACTACATGATTAATATCTTATAACATACCATATATATAAACATATATTATATAATTGGTTATTGTATCTGGTTCTGTTATACGGGTACTATTTGATTGATGTTATTGATGGAATGGTGGTTGACCTATTTGTTTTCATGATATAGGTAGACATAATGAATTTTGTATTGTATTTTCATCTATAATATAAGAGAGATTCTCTGTACATGAATAATATAGTAGAGTTATATATACTATGTAACCTCAGCAATAGAATGGTAATAGAGGCAGTTTTGATGACGACTGTACCATGCTCTTCCTTCATCAGTAAGCAATTTCGGCCAGCCGAAAATTGAGGCGGAGGAGCCCCCGTGAAAACAATTGAGTAGACTTAATGTTACCGAAGTAAAATGCTATTCGTCTGTATGAAGTCTAAAATATCTTCTACTATATATATACCCCATTTTATAATTTTATGGCGCGTGAAGAGATGGCTCGGGGTCGCATGCCCGCCCAAGCAACCTTGTCGGTATCTTTCTATGAGAGTTCAATAGAGTTGAGGCGGTCCATATGATGATAGGATGATTAGTACAGAATAGATAGTACAAGCATATATTGAATATGTGGGTATGAAGTTGCAGCTAATTCAGGTTTTTATGTTAAGACTACATCTGCAACTGCTTATCTTCAATATGTGCCCTTTGTTTTGGTGGATTTGGGGGCGCGAAGTTCAAGCCCTCTTCTGACCTCTCACTCAAAGAGAATAGAAAGTCATATATAAAGTCCTCAGCCCACTGCTTACCAAACATGGCAGCGAATAATCCCGCGGCGGGATCTCTATCAGCGGAGTATGTATCATATGCCATTTGTCTATCAAAGACAAACTGAACATCTTGAGGATCACTTGAGGGCGAAGTATTCTTGACTAAATCTAAATGTGTCTTGACATAGGATTTAAAGGCTGGGAATAAATCTTCATCGACAACCTTACCATCCTCAAATCTTGCAAATAACATCTCCTTGGAGAAGAATTGCGTCTCATCATAGAACTTGGATGACATACGACCTTTCAAATTGTCATACTTGTCTTTAATTGGTTGGAGGATATGCTCATATGGCGTGGCATGATCATCCTCATCTTGATGCAATGGTTGGAAGTCAACAATTGCAAGATATCTCTTCCTATTAAAAGATAGTAAATCAATCCCCAGTACGGGAAGGTTATACTTTGCATCAGGATACCACACCGAATTAAACACCTGGACTGAATCACCGGCATCATAATATGTCATGCGTATCTTACGATATTCATCACTAGCATAACAATGATTAACTATTCTTGCCCTCTTTTCTTTGTTTTCTTTATAGGATACATCAATATCATTCTCAGTTGAACATTCAATAGGATGGAGATTCGTTAATGACTCTTGCATGAAATTTAATTGCCAATCCCAGAAGGACATATATAATAATGGATTAGTTTCATCGGTACGACCAAAGGTAGTATCCCATGGCATACCATGTGCTAGTGTTGCTTCTTCCATTGATATTGGAGAGGGAGTTGAACGTCCCAGTGATGAAGAAAGAAGTGTGTTTGATGTTGATGATGACTCCTTATTAAGATCAGAGATGAGATCTTCAAGTTCAACCATTGCTTCTGCATTAAACGTTTGTCCAAGAGAGGTAGTAGAAGATGATACTGGTCTTGAACGACGACGATTATCTATTACATGATGTGTATGTGCACTGTAGGAAGTTATAACTCGTTGAGCAGTGGGGGGAGTTGTTGAAAAGGCACTAGTTAGAGTTGGTACTTGTGTTGTTGCCACGGCGGCGACCGATAGCATTAAATGTTGAGGACCCATGATATATGATATAGATATAATAGATGCAGCGTAAGATTGTAGCGGCAGATGGCAAGTAGAGTTTATGGCGTTGTCTTTTGCTCCTCAAATTTTGGAGTGAGGGAGAGTAGGATAGAATCTCATATCCGGTATCCTTCAAGTTCAATTAGTACTCGAACAGTTCATGAATATGGTACGGACTTACAATAATACTTAGACATCCGCTGTTATCCGCCGATGGAATGTTGCCGTCTGTAATCCGTCGTTGGAATGTTGCAGTCACTGCTCATTGTTACTCTTGTGATTCCCGAGGAGAAGTTCTTGTATTTATATAATGGAGCCTGTAAAGCTTGATTGACGATTGAGTAGTAATGTTGAGAATGAGGAAGAATGGATATGTGATAGATAGATGTTGGTGTATAGAATCGCAAATGTGCCTTTAAGTTTAGTCACACACATTATACTATACATCAAACATGTAACCCCTTATTGATTTCACATCTAGCTAGTACTCTCTAGATGGGTGAACCATCCTTGTCTCAAGATCCTTCTTCTCGTCGTCATCAATCCATCTTTGTGTGAGAGTTGAGGTAGCTGGCCACGGTCGTCCACCAACTTCGTCAACAGACGACCCATTCTCCCTAGCTATAACAGCCTTCACTCTACACTCACAGTTGTAATTCTCTTTATCACCTTGACAGTGTCCCATACCCGCTCGTGTTCTCTTTCTTATTGCTTGGCTTGAATCGATTGGTAGACTTCGACGAAGTGCCCTAACGACTTCGAGTTCGGTAACCTTTTCACACTTGCAGATGACATTTGCTGCCATCTTTGCCTCCTCGGCATCAGTTCCGTTTGAATCATTCTTACCCACTGGGCCCATCTTGAGTCCTCTCATGCCGTTTTTAGGAGTGATGATTGGTGCTCTGTTGGGATTGAATGACTGCAAAAGATACAGTGTGAGATAGATGTATCATATGATTTATTTGATATACAGAGCAATAGTTTGTCATCAATTTACTTACAAGGTTTGGAGACATGTCGCATCCAGTTTCTTTTAGCATTCTCACAACATCCAAGGCAATTGCAGGCGAACCTGCAAGCCCTGGCGAATCGATACCAGCAACATGGATAAAGTTACCATCCTTAGCTGAAGGCTCAATAATCCAATCACCACGAGAGCTCTTGGATCTTGCACCACAAAAGGCATGAATCGTCTCCTTTGGATCAAAATATGGAATAAGCTTCTTGCACTTTGATAAGATGTACTCTTGTACCGTCGCTTGAGACATATCTCTTGCTTCCTCGTTGTGCATATCCCTTGCTGTTGGACCGAGGATGAGGTTTCCCCATAATGTAGTTTGTACCAGTACACCTTTGCCTAACACAGGGTCTGGACAAGGGAATATAGTGTGACTTGTGAGATGTCCCTGATTCCTGTTCATGACACCCGAACCTACTGGGCCTGAGCACTTGTCTACAAGGTCCTTCAATACTGTGGGTCCTTGCTTCTTTGATCCAGAAGAAGGTTTGAGCAATAAATAGGCCGTGACAATGCCAACAAAGACTGTCGCCACTGCACTCTGTAGACGGATATCATTGTTGATATTCTCATCAAGTGCCATGATAATCCCTTTCACAATAACCGTAAGAGACGAAATAGCAACTCCAGCTTTGAAGAGCAAACTACTTCCTCCTCCACTGACAGGTTCACTTCCATCAGCACTCTTACCAATTTTCTCCCGTGCAGATACATATGAATTAGGTTCCCAGTGCCGAATGTCAACTTCAAAGAGTTCACCCTTTTTGTTGATATCGGTAACTTCCCTTCTAATTCGGAGCTCTACTCCATTATCAACAGCATTCTCACACAATGCAATAGCATACTCATAAGGTATGACATTTCCAGCATCTGGGGAGTGGAGAGCAGCAATCGCATCAGGGTTTAGTGCAGGCTCCATTTTGAACAACTCATCCTTCTCTACAATACGTAAACGTTTGACACCGTTCTTCCTTCCTCTCTCCATGAGCTCATCTAGAATCTTCAATTCCTGTTTATTGGTAGCAAGAACAAGAGATCCATTCAGTTGATATCCAAATCGTAATTCCTTATCCAATTGAGGAAACATTTGATTACCAGGCCAACAAAACTTTGCATGAAGAGAGCCAGGCTTATCATCATAACCTGCATGAACAATACCACTGTTACCCTTTGTGGCACCTTGAGATACATCATCGGCAGACTCTAACAGTAGAGTCTTGAGAGAATATTTACTAAGTTCTCTTGCAACCGCGCCACCTATACACCCAGCACCAATAATAACAACATCATATACAACTTCTTCTTTTGATTGAGTTGATACTACGGCATTACGAGACTGAGATCGAGGACATGTTGAACGTGTCGGACAACCGGAGCACTTTGAACTATCAGGTTGAAAGGTGCCAGCACAATCTTCCAAGTCTACCCAATGGCCACCATAGTACGCGCCCTTAACTCCTGTTTTATTAGTAAGTTGAGAGTATATAACAATAGATCAATGTATAAGATGATCATATTAGTTAGTTGAGAGTATGTTATAACAATAAATAGATTAATGTATAAGATGATATATGATGTGTCGAAAAAAGATAAATACTCCTTGTAGTCATAACCTTGCTCCATGTAATTCGTGTCCTCATTCAAACAATATTTATATACGCACCATGCTGTGGGTTCTTCCTATCGGGGGGTGGTTTAAGAGTTGTCATTTTGTTACAGTCGCCTCTCTAGAGTTGATGGCCAACGCTAATAGGAGGAGAAGATATATTCAAGATTTCATGATGGAAAATGAAATATCCTTATCGGAATCCTCTATGGTATCCACTTTTAGGTCGGTAGTCTACTTACACTAACACGAATAGGTTTCTCTTGATTTGAAAGATTCGACAATATAATAGTGTGCTTCAAAGGACTAATACATGGTGAATCTAGAGTAGAGATATGTTGTGACGTGTACTTACTTTAAAATTCTAATCTGCTTGCTAAGTATCTCTAACCTAACTTACTTGTACTTAGCAGTGCACCTCTATACAATGCCTGTTTCCTTCTCAAACATGCTTTAGATCATTGTCAATCGAGTCCATCTCGTCTATTGTAAGATTAAGCATCTTATAAGTACTCACAGCTACAAGCTCTCTACATGTCATACTTTCAACTTCAAACTCAGCAATGTATTAATCACAAAAGCTCTAAACTATCTTCTTTTGTGTTTTGTCAGATGATGTTGCTACTACTTCTTTCACAGTAACCAAGAATGAAATGAAGAAGAACAAACTACCACAGCACAATGTAGATTGCAATCTAAAGTTTTGCCCTCCAATCAAGTCACCAGGTGTTGGTGGAGGTGAGAGCATGTAATTGATATTCAGTCCATACTTTAATGATATAGGCGTTACAATACCAAAGTAAAATAATGCAAAGTAGGCACATGCCAGTATCCACATCTTTATAAAGTTTGAAACTATTCCAGTGCCATTGTTATTGTTGTCGTTGTTTGTTGCCAATACTGATATCTTCTTACTCCTTAAAAAGTATAGTGGATATAATGGTAAGACTGCATGCATAAAGAAGAAAAAAGGAATCTCCATACACAGCAGCAAGTCGCTTGTATCAGGAGTAGCCAACGCAACTAATGCCAAACCTGTGTATGGTATAATAAGCTGATGCATAATAAATATAAATTGTGTTGGTAGTGGTATAAAACAAAGTATTGTCCACATTGTCCATACAGCGTTACATGGCATCATCATAAATGTCCATTTACCAGGATAGCCATTTAATTTGTATATTAATTGTGTAGTAAAGATGAAGCCAGTAAGTAACTTCATCGGCAGTGGTATTTTCATGTCATTGGCCTTGTCCTTTGGGTATCTTGATAATGTAGGAAGTATCGTACATATCAATAGTAATGATATACTAACATATACTATATATTCAATAACATGTCTTTCAGGATGGAGGTACCAACTCCCAACCATTGCACGTTGTCCTATTGGTAAGTCATTGCAATAGGTTACAGAGTTAGGATCATTTTCGCCATTATTTCCAAGATAACATACATCATGACCTGTTTCTTCGATCGATGGTGGTTTATATGAAAGTAATGATAGGTTTATTGATTTGACGATATCGCCAGCAGTTGATATAAGGTTCATGCCTTCTGTTTATATTGTTATCGTTGTTGTGCACCTTCTCCTCTCAATGAGTCTAGAGAAGTCTGGCCGTCGTTTACTAACTCACGCACAAAAACTGCAACAAATCCACCTCAGCAAGCAACCTATAACTACTACCATCAATCTAATAGAATATGTACCAACTTTGACGACTCTATATCAATTACAATTGCATAGAAAATAGTCTTAACAATAGTATGGAAGTCCGTGAAAGAAGGAATCGCCGCCCGCTACTAACTACTGCAATAACAACAGCTGTAGCACTCACCTCCACATCATCTTCATCATATACATCATGTAATGCCTTTTCTTTATCTCCACCTACCAAATCAATACAATCATCGTCTAAGCTGGGTGTAAGTATCGGGTTAGGGCCAGATGAACCACCGCCAACTGCTGAAGAAACAACCTCAGAAGCCTCTGCAGCACAACAAGTCAAAAAAAATCCAATTTTTGCTAATCCATACGATCCATCACGTATTATTAAAGATGAAGATGGCAATATTAAACCGCACATTACAGATATGGAACCATACCGTACAGAACGTTTAAGTACCTCTGATAAGAATGCTGATTTATGGTTTGGAAAGTTATTAGATTC
>Ga0075437_12464_pt1 | contig 37943 bp, 27 predicted proteins | sample MintriMetagenome_FD_74266 | JGI IMG/M metagenome (GOLD analysis project Ga0075437, IMG submission 74266) | Marine eukaryotic communities from Monterey Bay, USA to study complex ecological interactions - Minidiscus trioculatus and... | ecosystem: Environmental > Aquatic > Marine > Unclassified...
AATAACAATGAGAAATTGGAGCTTGAAGAAGTAGATGTACTAGAAAGAGATGATGACCTTTCAGTAGCAACAGGAGGAGGAAGAAATGCTTTGTATTCATTACTATCAATGGTGGGAGGTAATGGCGGTGGTGGAAGTGATGGATCAAATTATGGCGAAGATGATTCTATTGCAACAGCAGAAGACAAGACCATTATGCCGGCGAGCAATAGCAAATCACATCTGCCAATGGCTTCAAACGATGATGATGATGCCTCTGTAGCAAGTGGCATGGGAACTAGAGCACTTCAATTCCTATTATCACATCAATCTTCAAAGAAGCAGAGCAAGAAGCAACCTAAAAAGAAGAGGACAAAGAGTAGTCAGAAAGCTCCGCCAAAAGAAGACAAGAATGAGGACGAGAAAGGTTCTCTAGGAGAGGATGCTTCTGATAGTGACAATGATATTTCCGTGGCTGCGGGTACAAATGCCTTGGCAGCTTTGCTTGCACATGTATAATCTGTATATGTTATTACTCTGATAATTGGTATAGTATGACATAAGCTCATAATATAGTCACATTCACAACTTCAAATTGACTACTTATGCTTAGGTTTGCATATCGGTGTCATTACATTTGCCTTATACAATTTTAATCTCTACTCGACATCCGATATCACTAGGCAGGGTACACTTACTCACATACATCCTAATCTCATTTCCCCACACGAAGTCAAACTCTCCATCAAATATATACATTCTCCGATAACTTAATCAACCTTACGAAAGTCAACGTCAATCTTGGAATAATCCACAGCATAGTATCCAGTTGCAGGGTTGGTAACCACTGCCTCGGGGGCAATATCCAACAGTTCTTGAGCCATGACTCCTAAATAAACACTGTTTGTATCCACATTATCTTTGAGGAAACCCGCCATGTCGTCACGATATTTGAAAGTATAGATTGAAATGCCTGAGGGGGACCTGCCAACTTGTTTGATATTTTCTTTAAGACGCCTGTCACTAACATCATCATCCGGGGTTTCTGCTGACTTTGACTTTGAGAGTATATAGCAGTTTGTGGTGAGTATGAGGAAGGTTGGGAGGAGAATATAATAATAAGATATCATGTCAAGAGGAGGAAACGAAAACGGAAGACAATACTTACCGACTTGGACTCTTTAGCTGTCTTGGCACTACCATCAGTACCTTCACTCTTGGCAGTCTTTGATGATGAACCATCATGACCATGATCAATACCCTTATCACTCTTGTGGCTCTTACTAAGACGCCTGCCACTTCCATCATGTAACTTCCTTGCAGCAGTATCATCAGCCTCGTCACTGATGGTGGCTATGCTATCAATGTCAACATTACTCGTAGGAGAGTTGATGCCATTGATGTTTGATGTGGCTGCAGCGGGCAGATGATGTTGTGCATTTGCAAATCCGCTGACAAGGAGAGCAATTAAGGTGGGAAAGAGTTTCATTCTGTATTTGATACGATGGAGTATTGACGATGGGGTGATGTTGGTGATGTATATAATATTGAAACCCTGATTGAAACTATGATAGTTGGTGTAGTACAATACAATTATAAGGGTATACTTAGTAGTCCGTCGGCAGCAGCAAATTTCGGTAGCAAGTTCGTATTTCACAAGGGCATCTTCGTCCAGGGACATTTTCAAAGGACGCGCCAAATTTGCTCAATGAAAACGTTGAGCTCTGCCGTCTGCCAATAACCCCAAATCACCGCCGTACCACTCCTCTTCTACAAATCAATCCATCTATCATGACAGCAGCTACTACTGCCATCACCTTCACATCTAACTTTATCAACCGTATCGAAGAATCGCGTCATAATCTAAATACCTACATAACAACAACAAAAAATAAATCAAACGACATTTGTACCAAGTTACATCAAGAACAACATACCGAACAGGAGAATATTGATATACTATTACGTCAATTAAAATCATTACAGCATGAACGTGGTGTAGTATCAGCTGCGAATAATAATAGTAATAAGGCCAATGGTAGTGATGGTGGATTAGTTGAACAGAGGAAGAAATTGGAAAATAAACAGTTAAAATTTGAAGAGGACATTCATTTGTTAACTAGTAAGAATCTTGTTGATCAGGAACAGCTTGATGGTGCGTATATATGATATTGTTTATTTTGCTATTAATTTTGTGGCATGATTTGTTTATATCCCCAGCTAAAGCTAACAACCCCGCCACACACACCAATACACAAAACAGAGGTAAAAGCAGAAGAAAAGGCAATACGTCAAAAGGCAAATGAAGTACGCGCCAAGAAGGAAGAAATTGAAATGGCACGTGGTATAACTATGGAAGATTTAACAAAGGGATTATTAAATTATAAGTATACCGGATTAACGTTTGAGAAGGGTGATAAGGCTGGTGATCTTAGGTATGTTTTTTTATTTATTATTTTTAATGTGTCACATGGACCATTCCTGTTTGTCGTTAATATACTCATTTATCCACAAATCAACAGCTTTAAATTTACAAAACTTGATAAAGATGATCCATCACGACCATTTACATTTACACTCAGTATGAATGAAGATAGTGAAGAATATATTTTATCTGGTGTTAATCCATCACTTGATGTGAATAAGACAAATCCAATCCTTGATGAACTAAATAAGGATGGGAAGAGTGGATTTAATTCGTTTGCTGTTGGGATGAGTAAGTCTCTCTTTTTGTTTTATGTCTTGTGCTATTGATTATGATATATATTCGTGTCCTCTAACTTTTATATACACACTCTTGATATTAGGGAAACTGTTCGTTGAGACACTCTAATAATCAGATAACAACAACGACAATGGGATGCCGTGTAGTAGTGGTTTATATATCTGAATGTTTATAAAAAATGGGGAATACATAAAAAATCAAAGATGCTCTCATGGATAGGCTATGTGTAGGTATTTGCCATCGAGTATGAAGAGTGTTATACTAAACTAAAATATCAGGTCGATGTTAAGATGATTTTATAAATTTAGCTAAAAAGAATCCCATAGTATCAAGCTCTCCTGATGGATCAAATCTCCGTACCAGTTGACATTCTTCTCTTGACAATCCTCGGTTAGACAAACCATTTAAGCCTGGTATTTCTGATTGTATTGGTACTAGTTTCATGCATGGAAATGTTTCCAGTATATACTTTACCATGTCTTCATTCTCACACGCATTAATTGTGCAAGTACTGTATGTCATGGTTCCACCGGGTTTTAGAAGATGCACTGCATTATTCACAAACCGTTTCTGATAGTCTGCCATTTTAGATAACTCTTTCGAAGTAAGCTCAACATGGAGCTTGGGTCGCAGCCCCAACGCAGAGCACGGTGGATCAAGTAATATTCTATCAAATGAATTTGCATAGAATCCTACCTCCAATAATCCAGTAGTAGACGCAGTCTCGATAATATCTTTTGGGCTCATCCAACATTGTCCCTCCGGTAATTCAAGCAGTGCTTTCGTTGAGTCCAATGCCAAAGGAACTATACAAGAGGCACCTTGAGATTGAAAGAAGTCTCGAGTTGTCACCATCTTCTTTTTGCTTTTATCACATGCTATGATCAGACCTTCATTACCCATTAAACTTGCCAAATGTGTAGTCTTTCCACCGGGTGCCGCACACATGTCGAGAATTACATCTCCTGGCTGTGGATCTAATGCATGTGCTACACAAACTGATGGTAAGTTTTGCATCATCATTTTTGTAGTTAGAATTGAATTCAAGGAAGGTTGAGGTAGTCCTGCAATCTTGGTTACTGTAACTCCAATCCCAGATGATTGTGCAAAGCAATCAGATCTTTTACAATTTGATGTACCCAATCCAAGGAATACACACTTGCCACTATACTTTTCAAGAACTAATCCTCGGGGTATTGATTTGGAACTTAAATGAGCATAAATTGCAACCTCTTCTTGTTCTACTATGCCTGAATCAGCTGCAAGTATGCCTTTTACGAAGATGTGTGATCCTCTTAGTACGGCCTCGCCACAGTATCGGTCGACTACTATTGACCGATGAGACATTGGCCAACCTAATTCTTTCCTCTTTGACCAATTCGGAAACAGGTCTATGCATTCTTTATTGGGTGGGATACTGCAATTGTATAGTTCGTTTATATCACTACCATCTATATCTGTTTTTGATAATTTGTTGTTAGCTCTAATAATGACAAGATCTGATATAGTCTCATGACGATGAGCATTGAAATCACCATCTATTGTTGACAAATGTACTTTTAGTTCCTTTATCACCTCATCAACTGATGATGTAAGTAAGTTCACTCTACAACATGTATCCGCGGGTGATGTTTTCATGGACTTTAATATCTTATCAATGTGTTTAGATGATGTATCGTTGAGGATGGCATACTGTGTTTCTAATTGATTGTGCACATCTTGTGGAAGATGAATTTTAAGTTCATTTAACGATAGTATATCTGGTTTATCGTTCATGGTGCGAGCTGAAGGTATGATAATAAGGTATGATAGTATGTACGTATCCTTGCAATATTGGATGGCTTTGGATGGTATGTTTGATTGACAACTTGAATATATGAAATTGTGTTGTATCAACGACGATAATCCTTTCTACCAATAAAGATAGACGAAGAAGAGACTTATGAAGACGACATCACTACAAAGAGCTACCCTCTCAGTTTTTCCAACACATAATTCATCCCAATCGCAACTCTCACTATGAAGGTAGGCTCTTAGTAAACTAAGTATCAGCCTGGATTAGCCGTCACGGGTCATAATAATACCAAGTAATAAAATAATATATCTCGATCTCTAGAGAGAGACCGATGCATTAGATATTTGCAATCAACAACATGAGATGTTAATTAAATCGGTACATAATACCGGCCATTATAAACAATAAGTCAAATCCCAAACTCAATCCCAAATCTCATCAATCACAAAACACAAAACTCAATCAATCCAACTTAAACATCTAATACTCTCCATCCCTCATACCCCTGGCAAGATGGCTGTGTGTATATTCCCTATTATATTGGCAGTGACCGCCATCCTATCCACCATAGTAGATGCCGACCCTATAATATTATTAACAAACGCACAAGCAAAGTGTATGTCAATTGAAGCACCAGCCGAGGCAACATTAAACATTCAATATGAAGCACCAGACCTAATAATGCCAGCTGATATGAAAGAGAATGGCAAGCCCGTCGATCCACGTAATTATCGTCGTTTCCGAACGACCATTACTATATCCCAGAATGAAGGACGGGAGAATAAGCATGGCGCCCGATCAGCACACAATAATCCCCGTGTTGATAAATATAAGAATAAGGATCAGCAAGATAGTAAGGTTGTGAAGGATTTAGAAACCAAGACTGGTAATATTGAATATATAACACAACAGGATGGATTGGTATCAATTTGTGTACAAAGTTTAGTAGCCTCGGCGGTCAGTCCAACACCCATCTCATTACGTGTTACTGAATCGAGTGGATCGGAAGCAGTTAGTGATACACCACCTGACAAAACAACACTACCAAACGTTGATACACAATCACAACGTAATGCAAAAGAACATTTCTCACAAATGGAAAAGACATTAAGTGGATTAATATCCAAAACTGATATGATATTACGACAGGCAGATTATGCTAAAGAACTTGAGGTGGAGTTTCATGAACAGAGTATTGCAATGAATAAGGCATCACAGTGGTGGCCAATTGTACAATTATGTGTGTTGTTAGTTACGGGATTTACACAGGCTAATCATATGATTAACTTTTTTAGAAAGCATCACATCTTTTAAGTATTGTTTGTTAGTGGTTATGAAGGATTGAGGAGTTGGTTGATATATTATAATGTGGGTATAAGGGGGATTAATTAAAATAAATGTATCCTCATATTTCACCACGTCGTTCCATCTCTGCCACCCTCTTTTTTAGATTCTTAAGCTTGAAACCCTCTTGTTCTAATCTCTGTCTTTCTTCATTATAATTTGCCTGCTCGATCACTGCTTCGTCGTCTTCTTCTTCAACATAACCGCTTCCGCTATAGAAGTCATCAAGATAATCTCCTTCTTCCACCTCAGCAGTCTCACTCTGGACCCAATCATACCCCATATCATAAGATATATCATCATCGTCTTCAAAATCACCTCCTTCTTCGTCATCAAGAAGGTCATCCTTATACCAATCATCTTCCTCCTCGTCTTCGTCATTTAACATTCTCATACTTCCGCCATCATCTCTACCCTCTTCTAAGGCAGATTTGAGTTCATCTACTCTTGTTTCGCATGCATCAAGTAAAATTCTCCATAACTCCTTTACACCCTCTCCTGTAACACCACTAACTCTAAGCGGTTGTCCGTCTGGCAATCCAAGTCCTTCTCTTATTGTCCTCATTGCTGATTCTACTTCATTTCCTTTCAGTTTGTCACTCTTCGTGGCCACTACAATAAGTGGTGCGCCCATATCAAACAAGGCGGCCAGGACTGCTCTATCATCGGCGTTGGGTACTCTACGAGAATCTACCAAGAGTACACCTAGAGCAAGTTCACGTCGCCTTCCAAGATACCGTTCTGCTGCTTCTTCGACACTTTCTTTAGTCTCCTTACTAAGCTTTGCATATCCGAATCCTGGCAAATCTGCAAATCCGAGAATTGGCTTGGCATCTCCGCCTACACCTGGGATTGAGCTCTTGCGTTTTGCACCTAGTAATGCATATAAATTGACCGATGCCGTAGCACCTGGCGTCTTACCAACTCTTGCGGTATCACCTCCAGCCCTTGACACTAACTTGTTTAATAGACTACTCTTTCCAACATTTGACCTTCCCAAGAATGCAACTTCCGGCACTCCCAATGAAGGAGGTAACTTCTTATCAAGATAGGCACCAACCATTTGTAGATCCGATGGAGCAGAGAGTGGATTGAAACGTTTCCAACTTAACATTGTCCTATCTGTTGTTGACATTAATCGATTCGAACCAGATATATCCGCCTTCTTTTCCATTTTATTGTCATTATTATCAGCTGTAGATGGTAAATCGATACCTAATCTAATACGCTCTCTTCGTATCTTTTCAGATTCGACGTTCTTTTTCATATCATTCTCGCCCATTACCTGCCATGGTGGACTATTACTACCACTACCTGAATTTGTTGTTTCACTTAATATTGATAGCTTTGGTTTTGTGGTAGTAGCTGGAGAGGATGGTGATGTTAATGGCTTCTTATTTGCCTTGCTTCCATCTGATAATATACCATTTCTATCTCGTTTGTTGCTTGTCTTCCTGTGCTTGCCAGGAGGTTTACTTGGATTCTTTTTCTTCTTCTTCTTGGTAGAGTTCATCATACGAGTCTTCTTTCCATGTACTCCTCCTTTTGCCATATTTAGTATTATTGATGTACTAGTTGTTGAGTAAGGTGGTGTTGGTATTCTTTGTGATGTGTATAGTGTAAATGCACATACTTTAGATTGATCATGATTTGCAATGGCCATATATATTGATAGCAACAAAGTTGCAAAATGATATGTAGAACACTGCCGCCGCCGACGCTTTATTATATTAGTGGTATTATGTTGGAGCTGGGTGGGCATGATATGATATAATTTATAAGGTTGATGGCATCGAGGTATTGATGGTTATGATAGTTGATGGAAAGATATCGTGCTTCTTTTTCTTCTCCGTTCTCCAATTGTTACGCGGCACTGTAGGATTCTCTGATACCTCTATCTAACTACACCTATTCATAACAATCTATATTTTATCACCTGATTATCAAGTTCTATCATACATTGAATATCAAATATAATTATTTCCCATTTAGTTAAGTGATCAAAGACTCCCATTCTAAAAAGAAAAAGGGGATACTGATAGCAACATCAATAGGCTTGTGGATATAGTGGGCAGGCGGGCATGCCCACCTACAGCTTTGGAGCTCAATAAAATGGCCTATTTACGGGTATAATTAGGGGATATACGGGTACAACACGTGCCATTTGACCAAGGTGGGGCCCACGTGGGTGACGCCCACCTATACCTTGAAATATGCCCCCTAAATCCAAAAGCCTAAACATCAAGCAGTCAAACAGTAATAGGTAGTGAACATAAATACTCCGTGGGATTGCAAATCTATACATCACCTAATAAACTATTCGATTGACAATATATAACCGGCGTGGGTGATATTACTACTATTTATTGTTAAGAGGATACCAACCACACAAACTACCAACAGACATCATAAAATTCTTGTTGTGTGTCTATCTCTTCGATATACCGATATCCATACAGTACAAGAAGCATACATATAAGCATACATATCGTTATTTATACAATCATGCCAACATTACAAAAACAGAAATCGCCTGCAGCAGCAAAAGCCAAGAAGAAGGCCGCTAAATCTAAATCAGCAGCAAAAGGAGGCAAGGAGGGTACTAAAAATAATGAGAAAGTGATAAATATTAAAGAGGAAGAGATTAATCTAACATGTACACATTGCAATAAAACATTTACTACAGAGGCTGGGTTATTGTACCATATGGGTAAGTTTGTGTTTTTTTTTAATGTGTGGATGGGTGTTATTGATGTGTTTATGACGGTGCATACCTTAATTTATACTAAACTTTTTTTTTCAATTCAATATACTTTATATACTTCAATTCTTTTGATACAACAGAAAAGAAGGTATGTCAAAAGACTAAAGATGATAAAGAATTTCCATGTCCACATTGCAATAAGGTATTTACTACCGAAAAACGATTATCAAATCATATTGGTAAGTGCCTTTTTTTTTTTCTTGGTGTATCCAACTTTCATGTTGACTTTTATGTTTCTCATCCATGCTATTGCAATATACCTAATACCCCGATATTGCAATATACAGAAAAGAAAGTGTGCCAACGAAAGTCCAAGGGAGAAGTAGATACCAGTAATAACAGTAGTGGAAGTGAAAAAGAAGAGGAAGAGGAGCCAGTACCAACCACACCAAATGGACGTCCTATTCGTAAACGACGCAAGACATCCAACTTTACCCCTGCCGCTGCTGCAGCTACTGCAAATGATGATGATGATTCAGCGGTATCGTCAACACCAGATTCGGATGAAGATGATAACTTTAAACCACCACCGGGTGAGGAAGAAGATTCAGAAAGTGATGAAGATTTTGATGAAGATGATACCAAATCTAAGAAGAAAAAGAAGGGCACTACAGCAACAACAAAGAGGAAGAAACGTCAATCGGCACCAGCATCATTAAAATCATCATCCAGCAATAAGGCAAATAAGAAATTTGGAAAGTTAAAACCAGGTACTAAATTCATTACCAACTATGGTATAGTTGAGGTTATAGCAGATAATCGTGTACCATCAAATTATAATAATAAATCAACTATCGATGAAGTTGCATCACGTAATTTTCATAAACGGAAACAACGTTATAATGATCGATATCAATTAATGACTGATAATATTGCAGTTGGACAGAGGTATAGACGGGAGGAGTTGAAGAAGATTTATTTATCATCTAAAGATGGTGGTACAAACAATAATAATGTACAACAACAGCAGAAACAAGTATGGGAATTATATTGTAAAAGTTTCACACCAACACAAATTTTAAAGGAGGGATTATCGGCACGTAAACTTAATGTCAAGGGGTCTAATGAAATTGAATCAGTAAAGGAGTCATTTGATAATGTTGATCCACGTTATCCAAAGGATCGTTATCCCGACCGTATTGTGGAATGTAAGTTAGTTGAGGATACAAGAGAGGTTATTATTGGGAGCGTTAGTAGTTCAGAATCGAGTGGAGGAGGGGATGCAGTGCCGGAGTATCATGTCAAAGAAGAAAAGGTAAAGAGTAAAGAAAGGAAGGTAGTTCCCATGCGTCTATATATTGCTCGGAAAGATCTCATTAAGGAGTTTGGTTCATCTGATACGAATTACGTTTGTAATAATTGCGGTAAGGATTATCCCTTTAGGGAGGGATTAAAGTATCATCTTACCACCCGTGCATGTGGCACAGTTAAGAAAAGTGCCGAGAAGAAGGAACGAGATGATCGTATTGTATCAATTGAAAACAAGGCACTTTCATCATCAGGCGGCGAATCGAATGCTGCTGCTGCTGCTGCTGCTCGTGATACACTATTAACAAGTCTACACGGTGCCCTCAAACTACAAGAACGTGTTTCACTACAGAAACGTCCCGCCGGATTTGGCAATCCACACAAAATTAAAGAATTCAAGAAACATAAAATGCCACCGTGGCTAGTCTTCAATGATGATCGGTCATCCATGTATCCCGAGATTTATGTCACATTGGGGTTCAAGCGAGGATCACAGAATCGTAATTGGGCAACCAAGAAGAGATTGGAGGATGGTTATGTCCCACGATGGGAACAGAAGAAGGATTATAAGAAGAGGAAGAGGATGAGTCTTGATCATCATCATACAGATACTAAGCCTACCCCTGTATTGTCTACCCAAGTTACTTCTACTGCAACTGCAGGCTCTGCTGCTTTGGCATCTACTACTGCCAAGTCCTCGACTATGCCCAAGTCAAAGAGTACACAAAAGAAAAAGCCAAGTGCAAAGCAGAAGAAGACGAAGAAGCAACCTGCCAAGGAAAAGACGAAGAAGGGCCCTCACCCACATGAACTACTACCATCCGAACCTCCAGCACTACCACCATTACCTACTATTACTAACCCCGACGACGTAGTAATGGACGTTGACTTTGGTGGTGGGAATGATGATTTAATCTTTGAAACTTCCGATACAATGCTTACTGAAGAAGTACCCGCAGAAGAAAGTCCCAAGAAAATGGCAGCAACTGTGCCGCAACCTACTATGAAGAAGGCTGCCGCACCACCTCCACCTTCCCAAAAGCCACCTGCTGCTGATGCTCCACAAGCTTCTACTTCTATGCCTCCACCTGCATCAAAGAAGAAGGACGCCACTAAAGCTCCACCAGCAGTAACCACTAAGGGGGGCAATAATAAGAGGAAGGCCACTACAGCTGCATCGGCAGCATCATCAAGCACTACCACAAGCAAAAAGAGCCGCAAAAAGGGAATTACCATCAACAAGAAGAAAGATTGCGTTGTCATCGACACTCAAGTATTGGCAACCGAATGTGAATCAGGCAGGTATCCAACCATTAACCGTTATTATGGATTACACGAAGCCCAGTGTACGATATGCAAGAAAGATGATGATGATGGTACACCATTGATCCATTGTGACTTTTGTAAGAATTCTTGTCATCAGCTTTGTATTGACAAACGCATGTTGCTGAAGGATCCACAAGTTATCATTCGTGAGAATGAGCCCGATGACACACCAATGTGTAACGAGTGTATCTCCACCTGTCTCTTTCGACGATGGAGGGCTGAAAGTCGTCGCATCACTAAGTGGCAACATGAATTGGCCAAGGCTGGTCTTGGGAATGTACCAGAAGCTGCCGGACTTACAGAGGAGGTGAATCTCAAGGGTGGGAAAGGGACGAATGATATTCAAACAGAGGATGATGATACCCCGACCTACAAGCCTTGTCCTGATGGAGGCCCTGGCGGACTTATCTGCTGTTCATATTGCACTGCCTCGTATTCAAGATTCCTATCCAACACGGCAAAAGAAATGGAAGCACAGTCAGTATCAAGAGTTGGACAGGAAGTGAGCGAGATACTTGAACTGTTGGCAGATGCAAAGCAACGATTACAGCGAGCATCAGACGTATCACAATCAAATGATGACAGGCGTGGCCTTCTTGATACCAATCAAAGTGCTCATGGTGGTTTATCTATTGATAGTTGATGATGTTGACGATCTTCTTCTAGATTTGTTTAATTGTTTGGCTATTTGTTTATATTATGTATAGCTATGTTTGGATAATGTTAACGTGAAACCTACTATGTACATTACTTACTTCTATACATAATATATACTATCAACAAGAATCAACTCTCTGTGAGCAGTTTTTTAATACCATTCAAGTGTGCCAATCCTAGCACTGCAACCACAACCTTGCCCTCCTCTTGACGTCCAACTACACTATCTGGTGCATATATAGCACCATTAGCCAAATCAGTGACATTTTCCTCTTTTAATAAGTTATCAAACCATCCACTACTTGTTTTCTTCTTATAGTTTCGACACTGTTGAAGAATGTTTTCCGCCAGCACCACGTTTCGGTCTGCAAGCAGTTCTTTCAGGAAGATTCTTGCAAAGATGACAGTCTCTAATGCTGAAAACAAGAGACTCTCGAGTAGATCAGTTGTACTTAATTCATCCAAACCGGCAGCATCGGCATCACTTCCACTCAAGAGGATAAGAGCTCCGATTGCAAACACATATGCAGGGGACTTCACCAAATAGGAGAGTGGGTATTTGATAAAGCTGACGGGCGATGAACCTAATAGCTTTGGATCAAAGAAGGCTCCAGCACCCAAATACTCCTCTCCTAGTGGCACAGCCTCTTTCCGTGCCGAAGTAATACTATTCACTAATCTTTCCCATCCACCATTCCATGGTTGAATCAGATCCAATACTGCTTCCTTGGCACCATTCTTTAACTCTGATACCGTAATATTAATATCCTGATCTCCCAATACAACTGGAACTCCATATTCAATCCCAAGATCGTGTGCTGCTTTCATTTCAGACTGCAATGCCTTCTTAACTAAATCAGAATCGAGAGTTGCATTCCACCGCTTATCACAACTCTCAATGATGATGGAACCTAATTTATTTTCCTTTTCAAGTTCATTAATAGTATCCACTGCTAATTGTATCGATGCTGGGTTGTAATGCACTACGATATAATAAAAGTTACAATGACATAAGTTAGTACATTAGTAAAGTAATAGTAAACACATGTATATGTTAATAAAAAAGATGTATAGTACTGACATAAACAGATATGTAAACTTACTAGCACCTACTAACTTAACAGGTACACCAGTCGTTGGTTCAATAAAGTCTAATACTTGTGATTGCAACAAAGAAGAAGAATGTCTTTGGTTGTTGCTGGGAAGGTGCACATAATTATAATTATTTGTTGAAAATGTGTAACATAATTGTGATTGTATGGCAAGGCCAAGACCGATGATGATAAATGATCGAATCATGACGAAATATATATATATATTTACTGACAGCAATATTATAATAATAGGCCGTCTAGAACTTTGTCATTGCCACTGCAGAACCGCCGACCACCAGTGGAAGTTTAGTATGAGAATTGCAAATTGCAAAAGGGTATTAAGTGGGAAAGATACGATATATAATTAAGTACAATACGGCTCTAATTGCAACTTCATGCCAAGTATCAGTTATCTAAGTGCTTCCTACCAAGCGACGACGTCCCCAACTAGTATATTATTATTATAGGAAGGGTGGGATCTAATAACATTTTGTTGCAATGGTAAGTGTTCAAAGGACGCCGGCCGAGCGTTGCTCTTTTATTAGGATACCCTCAATTTATATCATTCAATTTTACATCTCTTTCATACCTCACAACATGCACAGGGTAACGATCCATCAAAGCCATCCAGTAGCCGAATGGCCATATCGGCAATTGCTCATATCATGAGAATAACTAAACCACAGTTACTCGAATTGCGTGATAAGTGTATCTCAGTATCAGAGGAGGATACCAAAATGAAACGATCGGGATTTGTCTTTGCAATGAAAGATATGAATGTTGCAGATGAACCTGATTATCAGATATTGGAAAAGTTATTTATAATGTGGGATAAAGATAACAAAGACTCGGTTGATACGGTGAGTAGTATATAATGTCTATGAGTAGTGTATGTCTATGTGGTTTCATAATCATTATCTAGGCGCCGAGAGGTTACTGGTCATATGTTGGATAAAATGTGCATCTAACTTATCTAATATATATCCATAGCTTCAATTCTTTGCTGGAATAGCACCATTGGCATCAGTATTGGATGTAGAAACAAAGTTACAGTTTGCTCTAACAGTATATGATTACAACAAGACTAGACGAATTAATCATGAAGGAGTAGTGAAAGTTCTATCGGCAATTAATACAAACGCCTCATACTTGGGAGATGCTACTATATCATCTAAACAAATTACTGAAATCGTTGATGATGTATTCGCTTCATCGATTGTAGACGATAATGGTACAATTACATTTGATGACAATATTAAGAAGATAGCGAATCATCCTTTGATCTGTGAATTTACATCAAACAGTGGACAGTTGAAGTATGGACTAATGGAAACTGGAAGTGAAGAGAATGGCACTGCAAATCAAGTACTTCAAGTCTGCACTAATCAAGTATCACAGGTTTGTGGGTTGACATCTCCTCTTTCATGTCATTAGAGGGTGGATTTCACTAAGTTTATGAGAGAGTAAAGTTTTTGAGTGTACACATTGCACATATCGACCGGTTTATGTTTGGTGTATAGGTAGGAATATTATATAAGAGAATCTGTTACAATGTAGAAATTTAATGCATCTAATATGTACTACTAAGATCTGCAATAGCTCAGTCATCACATTCCATAAGCTGCAGGACGAATATCTTTCTCCAGTCTTGTCCATATTGCAATGCCTCCAGTACCTCCTCTTGCAATTAATGATTTGTCACTAGCTCCAATCATTGTAAATGTAGGCATCCTAGATTTGTCAGCAGTATAATCCTCTGGAGTTTTGCCCAAACCCATTGAATCAGCGATAAACTGAGGTGGCTTTACCTCATTTGAGAACAGATACATGTTTTCTATACCAATACCCATTTGTCGTCTCTTGAAGTAATGTGGTCCTGATAATGATAGAATAATATTATCTTGATTCAGCCCTACACCATTTCCGAAGTTGTGCTCATCAATCATTGCAAAGGCGAATATGGGAACAGGCTTGAACGTGGTAAATCTTCCTCCTCCGGTGGCTAGCTGTAGCTTCCATGAACCATGCGCTCTCTCCCGCAATTCACTCTTTGCTTCATCATTAGGATATAGCTTGAACGCTTTCTTATCTATATATCTTACAGAATCATATAAATCCTCTGATGGTTGGCCAGATACAGAGCATTTATCTATTATTTTAAAACACTCTGCATATTTTGTATCTTGTTCAAGGATCGATGGTGATTGTATAGTTTGTTGTTGGAATAGTTTAGTCGAAGGTGTTTGATGTTGTATACCGACAAATGCATAAGATATGCTCAAAGATGCGGCAGCTGATAATAGAAAGAAGAGGAATATACGGCGTTGACAATGTACTAGCGCTAACACATCATCAATACTTGACAAATGACGGTAATTTCATGACAAAATTTGTCGCCAGCCAAGTCAGAAGATACATAGTGCAAGTGCAAAAACATACTTCTATAATATTGTTTGACACTTTAATATTTGTCACTCAATCTATCCTAATTTACTAACCTAGACATGTCGGAGGATACTGTGCAATAAATGCAATTTTTTGTGCACTCTATGTCTTATTTACACACTAATTTGCACTGCCACATCAGCCTGCCGGCTTTTTTTACTCAAACACATCGGCATTTTGCAGCATGCGTTGCAATATGCTCCCATAATTCTATTGTGTCCTTTGCAGCTACTTCAATACTTCCATATTATAATATAAACATTAATATCAATAATGAGATCTGTAACAATTGCCGCCGCCGCTACAACATTGGCCGTAGCTTCTGCATTTCAATCAACACCATTATCATCCTCCCCACAAGTTGCAACAACAACTGCTCTTAATGGTTACATCCCATCGGGCTTTACTAAAGAATCATGGGCAAAGTTCCAAGCCAAGGAGGCAGATAAGAAGAAGAAACAAAACCTGGGACGTATGGGACCACGAGGATATCAATCACGATCATTTCAATCATTCCAGGAAGCATTAGAGCGAGGAGAGACAACTCATTTATTACCCGTCGAGAATGCCAAAGCTCGTCTTGCAAGTGGTGAACTTAAACCAGAGGATATCCCATATATGCAACGAGGTGGATCATGGGATAATTCTGATCTTAAGGGTGCCAAGAAGGTTAGTTGGTTGAAATCTGATAAGGAATACGCCGATGGAGGTTTCAAGAAGTCACAGAGCATCTCGATATTTGGAGAGGGGGCTGGCTTAGATTGGACCGGTAAGCGTGATAAGAGTGGACCTAGTGGACCTGTATCTGGTGTTAAGCTTGGTAAGAATTACAAAGCTCCCACTGTTGCTCAATTGAAGGGTAAGAATGCATCGGAGGCTCCTCCAAAGAAGAAGATGTTTGGTTTGTTCTAAAGTTGTTGGACTTGTCTTATGTCCATTGTCTACACAGTACACGGTTTTAGTAGAAGTTTTTGTTGATAATCAATATAATTGTACATTTTTAAGAAGAATCTTTTGATACTGAATTGATCTAGACCTAGAAGAGATATAAGTATCTATCTTGTCCTTGTCCCTTCATTACTTAAGTTTAAGACCATTGCGATCTAAATACAACACAACCTTACACAACTATATATCGTATATTATAGATAAAGAGGTAGTGCATGGCCATGTATTGAGCATGACTACAATACATACACATATCATAGTAGGTATGAGTCCTTATTGGTATCCAGAGCGAAGCTTTTGTAAAGACTCGGGCGGAAAATAATATGCCACAGCTGTGGCCTGCTGATGTAATCGTAGACCATCACAATTGCCCTCTCTCTATTGACTGGTATGGGAGAGATTTAAACCTCTGTTGTTAAATATATATATATATAATACTAATAATAAACATACTACAAAAAGATGCAAAAGGAGCTTACGCAAAGTGTTGTCATTGCGGCCAAAAATAGCCGTAGAACAACATTGGATCGATCTACTTCGATGGCTCAACTCCGTCTATCCGATATGAAGTTACACGGTAGAGAGGATGATATGAAGTATTTGCAAAAGAAATTGCTCGAGCTGAAGAAGAACAAGGGGGTTGGCAGCAACAACAGTAACCTTCCCGAGCTAATATTAATCTCAGGAATCAGTGGTAGTGGTAAGAGCGCTTTAGTTATGAAAGGTGTGAGGGATCCAGCAGAGAGGATGGGTATGGTATTCGTTGGGGGTAAATTCGATCTCAATAACACTGCTCTGCCCATGTCTGCATTCGTTGATGCCATGGCAGCTCTAGTTAAACAAGTCATGAATGGAGATAAGGCAGAAGAGATATTGCAAAAGGCATTACAAACTTTCAATGGTGAAGAGCTATGGATATTGGCCACAGCTTTTCCAGGTTGTGAAGATCTATTCCATTCAGCTGCTGTTCGGGACATGTCTCAGAGGCAATTGGTTGAGAAGAGGCAAGCAACAGCTGGGGGGAAAGAGGCTGTAGGGAGGATGCAATATCTGATACGTGGTCTATTGAAAGTAATTTGCTCAAGTCTTGATGGGGTTCTGCTCTTTGTGGACGATCTTCAGTGGTCGGATAGTGCCACATTGAATCTTTTAAAGAGTATCTCTTTGGACAGTGAGATCCCTTCTTTGTTATTAGTCGGAGCATACCGAGCGGATGAAGTCGATTCATCTCATCCATTGGCACTTCAAATAGAGGAGAAGAAACAGATGGGTATTGGAATCAGTGAAATCAGTATTGGGAATCTTAGTCCACAGTATGTAAAATCTCTTATAGCAGAAGCGCTTGGTATGGATGATAACGAAGGCGCTGTTGAGTCATTGGCAGATATAATCCATAAAAAGACTGGTAAGTTTTGTGCAATAGACTGATTTGTGCACATGATATGCACTTTTTCTTTACAACACTAACATAATGACTCTTTCCCCTCTTGTATCCACATAAAGATGGGAACGCTTTCTTTGTGTAAGTTTCTTGTATTATTCGTTGTTTATGATGCCAGCTTCTAACATTCCTCATTCCTCATAGGCTTGTATTCTTAAGATCACTGTATGACGATGAGCTGCTCAAATTCAATTTTGGATCTATGAAATGGCAATGGGATGACAATGCAATCAAGTCTAAGCTAGCCACGGACAATGTAGCCACTATGCTAGTGAACAAAATGAAGCGCTTTGGAAACAACTCACAAGATATTCTCAAGGTTGCTGCTGTGTTGGGGGCTAAGTTTCGTACGTCCATGGTGGCCACTGTAATCGATAATGTACCACAAAAAGAACTTCGTCGACTATCATCCGCGGGAACAGAGGATCTTACTTTGGATGATACTGATGTATCCACTCTTAATTCTTCAGTACATGAATTCGAAGAAGAAGGATTGTTGGAGAAAGAGGGCGAAGATGATGTGTGGAATTTTGTTCATGACCAAGTCCAATCAGCTGCAATCCAGCTCATACCCCTAGACAAACAGGATAACTTTCGTGGAGAGATAGGAAGTGTCCTTATGGAACAGCTTGACCCAGACGTGTTAGATGACAGCTTATTTGCAGTGGTTAGTCTGTGCAACTACTCTATTGATGACCTAGATACCAAAGACAAGAGAAAAGAGTTGGCAGCGATGAATCTAAAGGCAGGCGTGGCGGCAAGTACTGAGAATGCTGCCTTCGACGCAGCCGCAGTATACTTTCAGGCTGCTTATAAGCTAATGGGCCCCGATGGATGGGAAGATGATCATAATATGATGGTTAAAGTTTGCAGTGAAGGGGGTAGAGCGTGTTTCATAAGTGGTGATACCGATACGATGAATAAGTTTATCAGTGAAGTTATTTCCCGAGATGATGTATCGGTGGATGATAAGTTTACAACATACCAAATCAAGATCACCTAGTTTCACAAGCCGAAGGGAGATTTAAAGATTCAACCGGTCCGTGTCGTTTTCTGTTTGTCTTCTGTTCTTCTGTTATTGTATGTCATGGAAATACTAACATATCCGCTTCGTTTCTTTCTTAATAGCTCTTTCTTTGGAGTTTCGTCGGCAACTTGGCCTACCATGTATATCAAACAAGCGTCAATCGGTATTGACGATTCTCAAAGAGTTGATGAAAACCAATCGTCGTTTAAAGGGGATGAATGCGGAAGATATTGCCAATCTTCCAATGTTAACAGACGAACGCATTAGCAAAGGTCAGAGAATGCTTGAGACGTTGTTAACATCAACCTACCTTGGTCAAGATATTACTATGTATCCTTTGGTGTCATTCCAGATTGTACGGGCGAGTTTGAAGTACGGTATAAACGCATCAACATGTGATGGTTTTGCTGTGTATGCTTTTCTCTTGAGTATAATGTTCGGCGATCCTCAAAGAGGACAAGAAATGGCTCGAGCCGTAGATTTGATACTCGAGAGGCCCGGCATGGAGAGAATCAAGAGCCGTGCTAGCTTCCACAACTTCGGCATGACTTACATTCATAGTAGATCTTGGAATAGCTCATTAAGTCCACTTCTTGAAGGGTATCAAGTTGGCCTTAAAACGGGAGATACCGAGAGTGGATTGTACAACATCATGCTCAGGTCCTGGCTTCTTATGGCGGTAGGCCGTCCCCTAAGTACTGTGATGACTGAGCTGACTGAAAGTTGTAAACTTGTGAGTAATACTTTATTCTATGTGTGTTCATCATAATCGCAGCGTAAAGATCTTAAACACACTTTCTTAGATGGAGAATCTTAACCAATTGTCAACCAAGTATTGGACACTTCCTTACTTACTGTTGGCTGAAAAACTTCACGGAGTTGATACTGACCAAGAGAAGGCTGAAGATTTTGATTCGATTGAGGAATATTGCATCAAAATGAAGATGGATGCACATCGGGCAACAAATATTGTCTGTCAAATGGAATTGTATGTGATTCTAGGCAATTGGGAAGCCGCAGCAGAGAAGCTTGGGACAGAGGATATCCGATCACTAGTACCTGGGCTAATGCCAAGTCTCCGTTATACGCTCTTAGAACCATTAATATTGCTGAAACAAGCTCAGGGAGAGTTATCGTTAATGAGAAAGAGAAAGTTAAAGAAGCGAGCTGTCAAGGCAATTAAGATTCTTCGTGGATGGGCGAAGAAGGGCAATGTAAACGTTGTTCACTATGTCCATATGGCTGAAGCAGAGCTTGCTGTTGTCAATGGTAAAAGCCAGAAAGCAGAAGAAAGTTTTAAGTCTGCCATAACTGTAGCTTCTCGTAATGGGTACGTTCAGGATAGAGCCCTCTCACATGAGCTCGCTAGTCAATGGTTTGCCTTAAAAGGTGATGACTACTGGAAGGACTACCACTTGGACAATGCAATAAGATATTACGAAGAATGGGGAGCCTCGGTTAAAGTCAGTCAATTGAAGAGTCTTAAGATTGAGCAGAACAGTGATTAGGTTTTCAGGGTTAGTGATTAGGTTATTTGTTGTATTTGGAGAATGGAAGGGAACCATATAAAGTAAATATTATTACTATCTAAGATGAAGCTTCCACTTCTAAAGTATCTGTAGCCGCCAAACACTCATCTTGATCTGATTGATTTACCGCCGGTGGTAAGGAGGACTTTGGACAAACTATTCTTCCTGAATCATTGCCAATCTTAATGGCTTCCTTTATCATCTCCATCGAGACATAAACGAAACATCCATTCGAATCAACAACACCTATGATTCCATGCTGCTTATTGATAACTTCCAATTGATCTAAACATTCTTGTTCTGTTATATCAAACTCATCTGCAAGTGAAGAGATCGAAACTGATCCATTTTGCTTTAGTCTTTCTATAAACTCGTGTATTGTTAATTTCGGTATCTGATTTGCAATTGATATCATTTCATCATTTGATACATCCATTTGTTTTATATTCTTCACTATTGATTCTCTGAATATATATTCGGATAATGCATCATTTACATTGGCTCTTTGTGGAAATACATCTTCGACAGATAATGCCTTGACTTCTTTGGATTCGTCTGGTTTTATATTCTTATCAATTGACTTCTTGATAGATTTAGATTGGTTCTTTTCTCTCCATTGCCTAGCTTCTTCAGCTGATACCTTGCGTTCCTCACGTTCTTTCTTCTTGGCTGCCTTTTGTCGTTCTTTTCTACTGAGATTGTTGATATTGACTTGCTGTATATTATCTTGATTCTCATTATCATCTTCTTCCCCATCCTCTCCATTATTATTAACCTGTACAGGCTGAGCTACCCGACGAGCATTCTTCATTCGATACTTTGCCCTAGCTCTTCTCTGTGCTCTATTAAGTGTTGCGACATCACTATCATTTAATATCTCCCCATAATCTCTTTCTTCATTATCTTCTTGATCGATTTGTTGATCTGTAAGACGTCGTAATATATAGAATAATACCAACCCGAGTATACCAAAACCAATTGCAGATAGAATTAGTATAGATTTGTTAGATATGGCTATACCAGAGATGGAATTAATGTACTCGCTTTCTCCTTCGTTGTTATTGTTCGAGAAGGACATTGTTAGTTGTTTGTATGATAATGTTTAGTTTATCAGTAAAAGTTGCTGTATCTAAACAGACTGTCGTCTATTACAATAGGTAAATATATAGATACATTGATTTGCAATATCACATTCGAGGAGGTCGAAGGGCCGATTAATATCATTGATTAAAATCACAGTGATAGTAGGCTGAAAAAGCAGCATAGCAGAGGGCAGAGGGATACCGTATCTTTTTCAAAAAGCATTGGCGGCAAATCTTCATATCTATACAAAGCTTTACCAATAGCCGCCCCCAATCGATATATTATTGCATATCATTATAATGTCGGAAACAGCAGAGGTTGACGATAAGCCAAACTGGCTTCAAAGTAACGCCGAAGAAGGATACGGCACACAAAGTAAGTATCAACTTTTTATATTTTTCTTTGCATATATCTATGAACATAGGATAGACTCTCTCTAGACTAACATCATACTACTCATATGTACTCATATATCCCACCTCTTCTTCCGCCCATTAATCTACAGCAAATGAAGATTTCTCTTCCGATCCGTCACAAGTACGAGGAGGACCAACACCAACATTACAAAAAGCCCAATCAATATCGACAATTCTATCACTTCTCCTATCGCCTATTGCAATTATTCTCGTTAGTTTATGGGTACATGAACTTGGTGGAGTTAGTTGGTCTGATGGTAACTCTAAGACTAATTTCAATTGGCATCCAGTTATGATGATAACAGCATATAGTCTAATGAATGTAGGAAGTTTAATATTCCGAGTGACAAATACATCGTCATATCAATCATCAATACAACCTGCTGGAAGTACTACAGTAACTTCTTCAAACACCAAAAAGCGAGGAATTGCAAAGGCAACACATGCTGGGATATGGTCATCTTCATTTGTTCTAGGTATTATTGGGATTATTGCAGTGTTTAAATCACACAATGATGAACTGTCAGGATATATTGCAAATCTTTACTCACTTCATAGTTGGGTGGGAGTGTTTGTATTGGCATTATACACACTCCAGTTTTTGTATGGATTGGTAGTCTATGGTTTTGGCATTGGAAGGAATGGTAGATTGGGAAGTTCAACAATGATGACATTACATAAGTATTCGGGTGCATGGATCAATCTATTAGTAATGACAACTATTCTATTGGGACTCCAGGAAAAGGAAGGGTTCATCAATTGTGCATATAATGTTGACGAGGCAGATCTGATGCCAATTAAGAATTATCATTTGATCCCATACTCTTGTAAGTTGAGCCATGGACTTGGACTGGTTATACTATCGATGGGTATGTTTACAAGTTTTGGTTTAGCTCAGTTTCCCAGATTGTAAGTAGCACAAGAGTGATTGATGTAGTAGAGTAGAGTTAGCAGGTAATAGATAAATGGAATAGATAATAGCTTTAACTTAAGGAGTTGATCTATTAATCAGCTGGGTATCCAAGTTCCATGAAAGTCTAGAGGTGCTACATTGCCAGTGGGTACTTCAGCTATTACTTTCATATCCGTTGCATCTAATATGAGAAGTTTAGTCTCTTGCTCATGTCCAAAGTATGCTTGTGACAACAGAACACCGTCATCTTCCTCTTTTCCATTGGGATCGGCAACAAATACCGGTTCAGAAAGGTATACAGAATCTTGTTGATAATAGGAATCAATCTCGTTTTTCATCATGTCAAACTTGAACAAACCCCAATTATCGTAGTCTTGACTGCCAAGAGCAAACGCTCCAAAGGCATATACATACCGAGGATGGGCCTGCAGTACATTCAACTCATTAGATGGCGGTACTTCACCATTGAATGTTCTAGAATATCTTGTCACGGGCAATTCAAACCCCTGATTGATTTCGTCATTCCATTCTACTTTCACACTCTGATTTTTGACGTTGCAAATAACATCACAGAACTTCCCGCCTCTATGGAGTTTGTTTCTCATGTGTCTACCTTTTCGACACTTCTCTAATCGCATGAACTGATGCTCACCTGTCAATTGGTCAGAACTTTGATATGCACATAGTCTTAGTGACACTACTGCATCATCGTCTTCCATAATCTCTGCTTGACTAATCATATGATAAAAGTAGATTTTCTCATCAATTGACTCATCAAGAACGACCCTTCCAGTTGCCAACTCAATTAGAATAACACGGGTATGATCAACATGATCCATCGATCGTAAGAATCCAAATTCAATCTGCTTGTCGGGTGCCGGATTCAATCGTAAGGGTTGTAATACTATCATTGCATAGTTTTTCGACAGTCCAAAGGAGTGTGTATATGGGATAGTACCATCTTCTGACTTAATGCTTGTTACTACTGTTCGTTTACCCTCACTAGTTTCCTTTACTAAGTTTACACATATACCGTTTAGTCCAAGTTCTACCGCAACATTGTATGAATCGACAGATGTATCATCTTTGTTTTCATTTTGTGAATATAATGGATGTGCAGTAATTAACAACTCATATCCCTTCGAACCATAAGCAATTGAGTTCATTGTTGAAGAAGATAGAGTATCCATTGTATTCACATCGATTAAAGTACGAGGTGGAGCATCTGTTATTGCAGTAATCCTCTTCTTTGTTGTGTCTCGATGTGGTGTGAAATCCCATATATTAACTGGTGTATTATCAAAGTTCACGACAGTATCATACAAAACTTGAGCTGTATGACTTATCCCACCCTTTGGTATTTCATTAGCATCTAAAACAGGGCCGGTGCCAATTCCTGCAGGTAATGATTGTTTATTCTTTTTCACATATTCGTTGTACCATCTACCTTGAAGAAATCTAGCCTGATGCTCTACCTCTTGGCCATTTATTCTATATGCATGTATCTTTGCCAAACCATCAAATATATGCGAGTATGATTCGTCTTCACCCGACCAGATGCCACCGCCATTCCTTATTAGAGTTCCCTTTACATATGACGGTATGGTGCCTTCTACTTGACACTTCTTCCATTCTATTATTTCATTCGGTGCATCTGCAATCCAGTCAGAAAAGTTAACATTTGTTTCTCTTGTAGTTGCAGTTGTAGCTGTAGTAGAGAATGCATTTACTTGCTTGTAAATTAAAGCAACAATAGTAATGGTGGCTGCCTTCTTCATCTTCATAATATTATTATAAAGTTCACCAAAATTAAAAGTCGTCGCCCTCTATTCACCTTCGTTTATTTTAGTACGATATTAAGCAATACCAACCAATAGCTACTACTCCTTCATAGGTGTATTGCTGCATATAGATCAATTATCGTCAATAGTGTCTTCAATCGTCAGCATTTTTTCGACTCTCATAAAGGGATACCGACGCTGTTTACTCTCATGGTCGACAAACTTTGTGAGCCACCACCACTGTAATTATTCTGATGTAATCTGTAATTATACCGGAAACGCCCTCACCATATACTTAGGTAATACACAGAGATAATCCTTGAATATCATTGGATTGATGTAAAGTGTATACAGCTACCTCTGTTAGAATTAGTAATGCGGTATCTTTTTATGAGAGTAGAAAATAAAATGCTGATTTAATAATGGCGCTCTTCCGCTGCTTTCTTTATGTACCTATGTATGTATCGTCATATTGTTTAGTGATATGAATTGACTGTGCTGGATATACGAGTATATTACGACGCCAGTTTATCATGGTTCAACTCATTGACGAAGAGACTGGTCTGACGGGGCAGCAAAGTAGTAACCAAACCACCAATCGACAAGCGAGCAACTCGAGTAATCAATTCTCAATACAAAGTAGTTCAAGTAACATTAGTGATTCAGAGTATAATGATCATGTATCAGAAATGAGTCCATTAATTGGAGATTCAGAATTAGTACCGCCAGCAGTAGCATATGATGGGTTAGATAATACGATACAAGAACAACATCAATATCCTCATCGATTGCAAAGAGTAGATAGTGAAGAGTCGATACAAACCGTGGCGGCTTTACCAGGTATGGTTATTCGATGTCATTCTATTAATATGTCAGGAGGTGGATCGTGTATTCTCCGACCAAGCACTACAAAGGTTGCTCTAAAGGCAGTACAGATTGAAAGAAGAGCGGCAAGGAAACGGCAACAACAACAAAATAGCAATAATGCATTATCAGTGGAGCATAACATTAGTAACTTTGGAAAGGAAAGTTATTGGATAGATATTGAAACACCAACGAGAAGTACAGATGAATTGGCCGACTTCTTAAGACAACTTCGTCTACCTCCGTTCTTCGTATCAGTATTGTCCGAACCAAATACTTGGACAAGCGAGTTTATTGCATTGAAACAAGTATCATTAGCAATATTTCAAATACTGCCGCCTGATCCAATAGATGAGGAGATAAGTCATGTAGCATTACTTAGTATGCCACGATTGTTGGTTACATTTTCTACATTCACACAAACTACTAATGTTAGTACCGGATATCAATTAGTTACTCAATACATGAAACAAAAAGAGCGAGTGCCACAACCATCTAGTTCAGGATTACTACTGGCATGGTTACAATTTCATGTTCGTAGAACATCACGTGCAATACGTGAGTTACGATTAGCTACTGTAAAGATGGATGAAGAGATGGATGAAGATCGTATCAACTTTGATTTTGAACAACTTGTGGAAGCAAAGAATTGTTTACTACCATTACTATATCCCAAAATGAAGGACGTGAGAATAAGCATGGCGCTCGGTCGTCAGCACATAATAATCCCCCATTCATGACAAACGATATAATGAAAGATCAAGTGTAACTACTACTATATTATCCATCTGCGATTATCAATATCTTAACTGCCTCGTGTCTTCTTTCCTCCTCGTCTTTTGAAAGACAAATCAGCCATTGCACTGATATTGACAGTTTCTATAAAAGAGGAAACAGTTGTAAAAGGACGCTTGATAGAAGAAGGTCTTGGAGTTGTCGAACCAACAACTTCCGCTGGAGTTGTCGAACCAACAACTTCAGCTGGAGTTGTCGAATCAACAACTTCAGCTGATGCCTCCTGAGTTGGAGAGGAGCTTCCGCTAACCTGATCCCTCTGCTTCTGACTCGAGTTATCACAATAAGGACAACGCATTCCTACAACACCATCGAATCCAACACGTTTATTAGTTTCTTCATCTTTATCACAGCGACAGGAAAGATTGTCTTCAGGTGAAACCCAACTTTCATGCTCCTTCAAGATATCGAGTACATTACACACAGGTAAGGGAGGAGAGGAAGCATCGGTATAAGTAGCCTCGACATGTTTGAGAATATTAGCCTTGGTGGACGGAGGAGATTCAACTCCATCAATGTACTCCATCTTATGTAGTCCAAAGCACCAATCTTTCTCATGCCTACGTATATAAATGAAGCAGAGGTTCATACGGTGGCTTGTGGGTGCGGCATAAAGTAAACCATCACGATAACGACCTCTCCTACCAGCTCGGTGATCAATATCACATTGAGAAGAGTCAGATGCCTCCTCACGAAGTTTGTCCTTGATGTTATTATAGACATCTTGGGTAGAATAGTAGTCGAAGATGCGATCATAACTAACTTCTTCAGTATCAAGAAGTTCCAGTAGTTTATCTTTGTTGGTAAAGATAGTCAACTCGAGGCTACCGGCAACAATGGCAACGAATCGATGAAGTTTGAAATGATATTGATTCCCTGTCTGTGTTGGTATATGAACCTGATTGTTATTACGATCCTTTGTATAGGATACTTCACGCATAATTCGAGCAGGCCTATATACACGACGTCCATCCACATTAACAGCCTCAGCAGGAGCTAATGGTATGGCATAGGTGCCACTATTTTCAGCAATGGATGTCATGGTATCAAATACTCTAGCGGTAAAGATACCAACCATGATTCGACCTTGAGGAATTGACTTTGTCATGTCTTCGTATTCATTGTAGCTATCGAATAACTTCTTTGCTGCACCTCTGCAAATCTCATACTCAAGTGTCGATGGTGCCTATGTGGTGTAAGGGGTGTAGAAGAAGAAGAGAGTAAGGAGGTATTCATTAGAAACACAATCGGAAAAGTGGTATCCTCAAAAAAGGATACCAATGGTATCCTGTAACAAAAATCACATGGGCTTACGTACCATAACAAATACGTCGCGTCTTCGAGCCTTGAATGCTGGATCATACAAGTCGAGGTAAATAGCCGTGCCATTCATCAACTTGGGGATAGCGAGCTCAAGGGTAGCCTTGGTTTTGATCATGTAATCCATTCTCGTCATAATGGCATTCAACTCTAGCTTGGTAAATGAATCGGGGCTCTTGAAGTACTCCTCAGCTTCGTCTTCGGTGAGAGTAGCACATCCCTTGACATCAGCCACAACCATTGCCATCAACTGAGGAATAGAATAGTCCAATAGGTATTGGAGTTCATGTTGTTGTAGCATTTCACGGACAATACGACGAGCAGCAGCCTCAGGCATAACTTGTCGGGCTTGACTTGTAGAGGCAGACGCGGTAATCAACTTATTGATACGATCCCTCATATCATCACGATCTGTGTCGGAGGCATAACCTTGGAAAGGACCAAGGCCTTGGGCTTCAAACTTCTCTGCTTTCTTATAACTAGATGTACGACCTGAACGTATTCTTGATAAATGATTAGCAAGAAGAGATTGCCCAAGCGTTGTTGAGTCTGCTTTCATCATATCAATGAAAGAAGCTCTGTCTGTAACTTTAATATCACTGTAGTCCCCATCCTTTTCAGGATCATACAATCCGTACATTTCATCAATTAAGCCTTGGTTAATTAATGTAGTATCATCTTCGGATACTTGTTCAAACACTGCGTCAGCAATTCCATTACACATTCCATCTAACATCTCTGGCATGTTACGAGGAGCTCCACTTGATAAGTATTGAGGATGATTGTTGATGAACCAATCATGAAGAATATGTTCAATCACACGGAATACTTTGGTAGGATATATGATTGGGGCGGCCGAAGCAGAAGTTCTACAGTTACACAAATCCTTGATTGTCCTATACGTAGCGAGACACCCCAATGACAATGATGCCATCATGCTATGCAGATTAAATCTCGATTCCTGCGATCCTGCGGCGGTGGTACTGCCAAGATTAACCAACATAATCAATAACATGAGTAGATGTGATGGTCGGCGGTAGTTACTACGACGGTAGGTCATCACCGCCGAACGAGTACTCGATATCATCGATACACCGGTCCATAATGACGTACATGCAATTGATACCATTGTCAATGCATCGGTATACAACGGAGTGTCTACCTGTCGTACGGTACGGATGAATAATGATGGCCCTTCAATACATCCAATACATCCAGCCTTGAATAACCAATTAGCAATTGGTACTAAGATTGATGGATCATTCATGATCAATACCCCAACAAACGCCGCTAAATATCCAGATGATAGTAAACCATAGACATATCCACCGAGGAAGAGAGCAAGGATTAGATGTTTGAAGAAATAACCACACGCATCCCCGGTGCGGTCGATGTCTTTTGTGTTGTTCGATGATGATGAGTTGGAAGTAGATGGTCGATTGCCTTGCTGCCGCCGTCCCTCAAAATTTTGTTTTCCCATGGCGGATATTATACAATCGAAGAGTAGAAGGAAACCAATACCACGATATATAAGGACTTATAGTGTTGTTAGGTATGAATCTCTCTCTTATTGTTATTATGAAGTAACATTTCCTTGTTCCTTACTCAAAAATAGTGACGTTGCATTCCAAAATGACTGATCCAATCACTAACCCTACCTTCTATTAATAACATTCACCACTCGGAAGAGATTCTGACCCGCCCTAGAGGAGATCATTCAACTTCAATAGTATCTCTAAACGGGGATGCATCCTCCAAACTCAAGCATCCAATCATTTAACCTAGCACCCTCGAGCACTCTCAACCAAAAGGGCTTCTTCTCTATAACTACTAGGCCGGCAATATACTCCAAAGGAAGAGGACCAAAGTCTCGACTGTCCCAGCTATCATCTTTATTATCTCCCTCTAAATAATATTCACCATCCTACGTAAAAAGAATGACAATACAACATAACAATAATTATTGATTGATTGTTATTGAGAATATGTAATATAAGTAAACAACAATAAACTTACCTCGACCTTGACTACTCTCTTGACGATACAAAATAATCCTACTTCACCTTCACCACGCCATTCGCGATTAGCAATAGCCAATACGATATCATTCACTCGGGGGGATTCATCAAATCGTTCAACATAAAATTCATCACCGTTGTAAAGAGCACCAACCATTGAATCACCCTCTGTAATAGCCTTTCCTTTTAGTAGGGCAACAGCTTTACAAAGACGAACAAGCATGTTAAATTAAATAATAAAGAGAATAAATAACACTCAAACACGAATTAAAACATTTTTAGCATGAATAAAAACACAGTAAAAACAATTTACGAGCAATATAATCCCCGTATTATCAGTGGCAGAGGAGCAGCAAGAGACGATTGAGGCACTGGTTGTCGCTGAGGAAAGTACAGAGGGAGTAGACTTTGCAAATTGCAAGGGTGCACTGTCCATGCTCTGTGCTAACTCATCATCGAATGAACGGCTTAGTTCACGAGTTGATAAACACATGAATGAGTTACGAGAGAGGTGTATGTCACATCGAGAGGATACACTGAATCAAAGACTGGCTCTGCTCACGATCCTTAGTGCAATATTCATGCCACTGACTTTATTAACCGGGATCTGGGGCATGAACTTCGAGAGTATGCCAGAATTGCAATAGGAAGGAGCATATCAGAAGGCCTTGTTCGGCATGATAACTTTAGCACTATGTTTGGTATATAGCTTCAAGAGAGCAGGGTGGTCATCTCATTAGTCGACTAAAGATGGTCAAATATCATTGATACACAATGAGATAGATCTCTCTCTTTAAAACTCATCTTTACTTTAAATAATCTTTAACACTTTCGTCTTATCTTCTTTATACTTTATCCAAACATTTCTCCACATAATAAACCTCTTTTTACATATATATACCTCACTTGACCTTGATTTGGCATACTTCTTAAACAAACAAACACATAAATCTCTTCAAACAAGTCCATATAACATCTTGAGTAGCATCCGCATTACTCAGAAGGAGAGAGCATATCTACCTTAATTGGAAGAAGGGCAAGAAAAGTCTCTTGCTGGCCCAGGTCCAGTCTTGGAATTCAAACAGCTACCAGAATTGACGAATTCACCAGTTAAGGGATCTTGAACTATGTCTGCTGGACTTCCAAGTTGACAGCTAATACCTGTTTGGATCTGAGCCAAGCAAGATGATCCATCTGGGGCAATACAGACATCTCCACACCCATCACAGATACAACCATCGGTTTGGATTCCATCTGTACAATTCTTGGCGGTGATGAAGTTCAAGTCCTCATCTTCCTCACACACTGGACGACCATTACAGCCAAAACCATTGTCTGTGATAGTGTCTACCACACACTGAAGGCATAGTGCAGTATTAGTAGGTCCTAAGCACTGAGCAATAGGTGCTATATAAGTCTCAAAGTCATCAGTTGCAAGATTTCCTTGGCCTAGTGGAGCTAAAGGACCCCCAACACCTGGTCCGCAAAGACAATATTGAGCTTGGGTTAAAGAATTACCTGTAGCAGCGTTAAAGGCATTTACTGTGGCTGAGCAATCATTACCTGCATTAGCGCCACAGCATCCACCATTGTACTGCGCAAGAGTCGCATTCCCAATTCCCGAGCATACAAATGCCAATCCTATAAACGGAGCAGTAGGTACGTCACAGGATAGATCTGAGAACTCTGCCGGTGCGGCCTGAGTAGTCTTCTTGAAAACTGTAAACTCTCTAGTTGCTCTTGGTGCATCGGGAAAATCATTGACAGAAGTTCCATCTACGATATCAGAAGCATCGAATTGTGCCGTATGAGAATCAGGACTGTAAAATCGGAACTGGAGATCGTAGCCATCTTCATCATAGATCTGATTTAAGGAGAAATAGGTACATGATGAATTCTGTTCACATGCACTTAATCCCAGGGCTATGCCTTCGCCAATACATTTGAACAGATTAACTGGGATGACATATGTGTTTGGTTCGTTACCAGTGTTGAATTTCTCAATAGGTCCGCCGATAACAAGCCTGTTAGCATTGTCTGGTACGGCATAGCCAAAACTCTGAAGAAAGGTATCCGATAGTTCATCATATCCAGAAGTATTAGCATTCACATCGGTGATTTCAATGTCAAACTCAGCAAGAAGCTCTGCCTTACGATCGTCTGAAAGGCACGAGTCGTCCGTATTTGCTGGACAAGATGAAGCCTTGCGAGATTTCGAACTGCTAGACTTGCTACCACTCATAGTTGCCTCAACTGCAGGTGCAACTCCATTTGCTTGTTCAGCTAGTTCAGAATATGAGCCGTAGTATTCTTCTTTGAAGCTGTATAGCAAGTCTACTAACTTCTCGACGATAGGGCCAATATTATCCTTCTCGCTCTTGTGGCTCTTGCTAAGACGACGAATACCACCATCGACGGCAGAGGCAGTGGGAGAGTTGATGCCACCATTGATATTTGATGCCGACGATGCATGATCGACGATATTGTCAGGACGGCGATGATTCTGGAAGATGCATATTATCACAGGTTATATGAAGATGAAAGAGAGATGATTGTAACTCATGTTAGTACATGTGGTTTGCAAAGGCAATCGAATACAAGACATCATAATATGCACAACAAAATGAACACTTGAATCACGACATGATAAAACAATACTAACGCGGACTTTCTTGTGCATTAACAGCACCGATGGCAATAAGGAGAGCAGGTAAGCTAAGCTTCATGATGATGAATGGGGGAGTAGTTGCAATATAGTGCAAATAATGAGCAGTGGCAAAATAGTGTGGCATCAAATTCGTATCAAATAAGAAAGGGCGTCCTATATATCTACGTATTTCTTTACCGAGGCCCACAGTATACGGAAAGGAGTAAATTTTATGAGAGTTGAGTGTGAGGTTGAGAGTTGAGAGATAGAGGTGAGAGTGTTGATTGCGCGGCGTAGTAGGTATAATAGGATATCAATCATTGTAAGAATATGGCACAACCACCTCCCTATCGTGGTAATCATCCGCCACCGCCAAACAGGAATGGCGGCCCAGGTGAGTTATACCGTTTTAGTTGCATATGATAAAAGTTGTGCACATGATGTGTACAAAATTATTTGCAAAAGATGCACTGTTATCTAATTGTTATTACAACGCCTTGATATAATATCGATATAATAATAGGTGTTGGCGGTCCTCCGCCACCTCCTCACATGCGAGGTCCCCCGCCAGGCCATCATCCACATCATAATCCAAATATGCGTCCACCCCCACCTCCACATCAAATGCAGCAACAACAACAGCAAAGACCACCACAACAAAGACCTCCACCACAACCAACACCACCCAAACATATCCTCCGGGTACCAACTGCAATATTTGACGAGAATCATTTACCATCTGTATTACATCAACCAAATCCAATGACCCCAGAAGCAGAACGTCAGGCACGTCGACGGACATGCCGCTTTATCGAGGAAGCCGGTCAACGTTCATTACGTATGCCTCGTGTGGCCATATCAACTGCAACTGTTTTCTTCCATCGATTTTATGCCAAGCATGCATTCCAGGAACATGACCGATTTGAAGTTGCCATGGCATGTTTATTATTAGCGGGCAAGACAGAGGAGGCACCAAAGAAATTAGACTTTGTTATACGAGAGTGTTGGAAGTTACGACGTAAGGCACAACAGGCATCACAACAGCGTCAATTAAGTCAACAGGGAGGTGATGAAAGTCCAGCATCATTATCAGGTGTGTCACCACACAATACAGGCATGTCACCCTCCACATCTTCATCTAAAATAGATATCGATCCAAAGAGTGAAGAATATATCAAATTAAAAGAACGTGTCCTCCTATTAGAACGTATCATACTACACACAATTGGATTTGAATTAAGTATTGAACATCCATACAAATATTTAGTGGATTGTGTCCAAAGTTTGAATAAGAAACGTTTATTGGAATATAGTAAAGTACCCGACAGTGGTAAGAATAAGGATAAGAGTGGATTAAATGCCTTAATGGTACAAGATTTAGCACAGAATTCAATGAATTTTGCAAATGATTCCATGCATACTTCATTGTGTTTACAGTTTACGGCACGTGAGGTGGGATTGACATGTGTTTACTTAGGTGGTAAATATTCCAATATACGTCCAATTAATAATAAGATGTGGATTGAATTGTTTGATGGTATATCGATTGAATATATGACATCCATTGCTTTACAAATATTGGAATTAGTACAACCGAAGAAGGGTGTGGACCCGAAGGATAGTGAAATGGCATTTAAAATGATTCGGAAAGATTTGGAGGAGATGAGTCGATTGGAGAAACAGAAGAAGGAGCAGGGTAGTAGTAGTGAACCAGATGCTAAGCGTCAAAAGACATAAATTTGTCATATGTGTGGGGAGTGTTTTGGGGTATATTATGTTAAAATAGTAGTAGATAAACACAAATTGTTGAAAAGATTACAAGTTTTTTAGTACTTATCCGTCATAGACTTGACATGTGCAATCTTACGAGGATCTCCAAGTCTTACCGCCTCATCATATGCCTTACTCCACATTAATGCTTCACAATATAACTCATATCTATCCTCGGCATCAGTATCTGACGTCATTAAACCAATGTAATGCATAATTTCCACTTGTCCCTGCCGTCCTTTAATTACCGCTTGTGCAAATGGTTTAATACCTATTGGTGGTTTGGCACGAGAGTCGCATAGATTGCGTAGTGATGGCCACTGATTAGATTCAGATAATGCTCGTACCTTAAGGTGCCATAATCTTTTCTCTGGGATTTTATACTTCCTTCCTATACGATCAGCTTCAGTTCTTAACCGATGTGCCGATCGAGGATCAACAGCTGCATATTTAAGGATTGATACAATAGTGGAAGTTACAGAAGATGACGGTGGTGCAACCTCCATCGAACCAAAAGCTCGTCTAATTTGAGCTTGGTCTTCAATGAGGGAAACTTGTTCGTCTGTACATGACTTTTGAAAGGTACAATCCTTACCGCCAAGGTCAAATATGTTAGATGCTTCTTTCAAGGCCTCTACTTTTTGTTTCTCACGTTCATTATCTCCTAATGTAGATGTGGTGCGTAATGACAAGGCTTTCTTGGCCATTGCAAGACCAGCTTCTGAATGTTTCTGTCTCCGAAGGAGGATGTTAATCGATGGTCGGGCATCGCCTCCATGAAGGCCTCCAAATCGAGAATAGTAGGTGGTAAACATGTTCACAGCCTCCATTGGAAATTTGTTAATAATGCCCGAGAAGTATAAACTCTTCCCCTCTTCGTTATTACTCGACAGACTCTGTTCATATATGTTCATGGCTGTATGAATGAGGTCTGGATCTCGTGCTCGACATGCAACTGCGGCTGCATCTGCGTAGGATCCAATGGCCAATAAAGCATGGACCTTATCTGTTGGACTTTGTTCAAGCATGATGAGAAGATCTGCCACACCTCGTCGTCCGGCACGGTGTGCTGCTAGTGCCACTGATGCATACATTCCAGAGGATGTTGTTGATTCTTGGTCAGGCTGTTTGGTACTTTTGACATCACCCTTCTCCTCCTCCTCCTCTCCTTTTATAATTCGTATCGCCTCTTCGGCAATTTGAGAATCAGTTAAACTTGTATCCAAAGAGGTAGACGATGTGACATATGACGCAGCCTTCATTGCCCTGGCATAATCACTTACTTTCCGTCCCAACTTGAGATAGTCGGCAATTGCTGCACCCAACGATGCCTTACCCGATGCTACCAATCTTGCCACTACACCTCGTGGCATAACTGAGTCGTATTGACTGGAGGTTATCGCAAATCCAATTGCAGGTTTGCGTAATGAATTCATCACCCTTAACTTTCGTGAGGTATTGACAAATGTAACAGCCTCGGGTGATGGCCGTCCAGTCTGATTGGACCCATCCTTACATGCAAAGTGTAACCCATATGATGCAGCCCTTAGCATACGCTTTTGTACCTTGATATCGAATTCACCCACCGCAGCCTGGACACAACCCAGTATAGCCTCTTCTAATAAACCTTCATGTTGTGTAATTGAACGAGCGGCCTCATCAGAGTTGGAACTACCACTATCAAATGCATCAGAGGCATCTAATAACAAGGCACCAGGCTCGATTGATCCAATTCGGAGTATATCAGCCGTACCTGGTGGGACACGTTGGATTATTTCGACTGACTTTGATGTCACGACACGACAACAATCAATCTCTGGTATGAGATACACCTCATCTGAAGATGTTGAGGAACTATCATGATCATATGGGAAACGTAGCCAATCACCATACGGACCGACCATTAACACGCCTAGATTCTTCCAATGAAGTACGACACTATCCTCGCCACACCATCCCATACTACGCGGTGGACTAGTACTACCACTCTTTGCATCAAATTCCAATACCTTGGATTCAAAGTTTGTAGAAACAACAGTCAATACTGAATTGGACGTGTAACATGCCAAGAATCGTCCATTTGGTGCAAATGCCATTGAAACAATTGGCGATGGTGGACCAAAGTTGTTGCCATCGGAACTTCCCCCTCCTCCACCTCCAATCCGTGACCGGCAATCAACATCGGTAAACCCATTATTCATTGAAGTACTTGGATGTAACTCAGCAACGACAACACTCCCATCAGATGTTGATAAGAAAAGTTCTGGTCGTAATGATGGTGCATATTGTCGTGGAAGGACGGCTATACACTGGAAAGTATAATGCTTCGATCTTGCAAACATACCACTTGGTAATGGTGTTACAATTGCATAATGTGGTGGTGAATTGAGTTGGAATGGAGATGACGATGCCGCCGTTGTAGAATCACCATTACCACCATTACCTGATAATGGGACAATCCGTCGACTTGATATATCCGCTCCATCAGCATACACAGGATCATCAAATTCATCTAACAATTCCACTACACTTGAATTCATATCAACACCCAATACAGCCACGCCTCCTTCAAACACTGTTGCTTCTAATAAGTCCATACCATTATTCATAACTCCACCTGCATTACGAGTTGGTGAATTACCACCACCACTTTTCATAGCACTAGCACTAGCACCAGAAGTTAATGCATAAAATGGCGGCAATACCAACAAACCCAACAAATTATAACATAATGTTAATGAATCTCTTAATACGACTATCAATACACATCGTGATGTGAATCCAATTGTTAATATATCACCGGGTGTATATCTAGTATGATGTATACTTGTTTGTTGTTGTATTGCAGTAGGTGATGGTGGGAATTGTATACTAGATAATAATACACCAGAATTTCGAATTATACGTATAGTAGTTTTAGTGCCAAATCCAGATGACGATGAGCTACTTCCTCCACTACTACTGCTACCAGTAGTTGATAGGGGAATAGTAACAGTAGCAATAGGTCCACCATTGGGACAACCCGCCAATAATGTTGTTGTAGTTGTTGATAATAATCTTGATAGTTCTGATGTATTTGATATACTGCTAGTAGTGGAGTGAGCATTCTGATGTGCACGAACAGTATCAACATATGATTTTGGATAGTATGATAGACCAAATTGTTGTTGCTCTGTGGTTGTTGTAGATGATGTTGAAGTTGCAATAGTAGAAGAATCTTGTTGCTGTTTGTTAGATTTCTGATATCCCCAGTTGTTAATATTGGAATAGAGACGTATTCGTCTATATGGCAAATCACCTGAATAATATGATAAATATATGTAACATGAGATTCTACAAAAGAGAGTTGGATAACACAACACATATGATAATGCACACATACCAAGATCTTGCCATGAAGATTCAGTTTCATCTACTACTACATCATTATTATTATCCGCGGAATTGACGAAGGATGAACGAGACATTGACCCTTGATTCATTGCAGATGGTGCTGCATAACTACTACTACTTTGTTGACTTTGTTGTTTGTTGGGGGTGGCATTCTTATATCCACCACCAATACTAGTACTGGGGATATTATCATCGTCATTATCATCAGCAAATGGATTTGTCGTTCTTATTATACCACCATGTTTGGGAGTGTCGTCGTCGAATGGATTGGCCATGGTTTATTGTGTAGGTATTATGAATTATGAGAGTGTATTGAGAGTTGGCTAAAGATACCGTCTAGAGCGAGTACTTTATACTACTTTATATTCACTCTCCGCCGCGCTTATTGCTCCGTCTAAGAATGTTAGTAAGCTTGGTTTATGTTCATTAATGATAACAACGCCTATCTATCATTAATCCAAGATGCAAACACTCTCATAAAAATTTGCAACTCTCATAATTTAAAATAGTTGCCGTCACCAAGAGATGAATGGTACAGAAGCTTAGCAATTTTTTTCTCCTGAGGCGACGTCGACTCAAAAATTAGTAGAAATTTTTATTAGGCAGATATACGGCAAAACG
>Ga0075437_12078_pt1 | contig 37692 bp, 28 predicted proteins | sample MintriMetagenome_FD_74266 | JGI IMG/M metagenome (GOLD analysis project Ga0075437, IMG submission 74266) | Marine eukaryotic communities from Monterey Bay, USA to study complex ecological interactions - Minidiscus trioculatus and... | ecosystem: Environmental > Aquatic > Marine > Unclassified...
CGACCGCACCTGTCCACTCAAGCTCTTCCGTCGTGACTTGGAGGCTCTCCTGAAGAAGCACCGAGATGCTGGTGACAAGATTATCCTCTTCATGGACCACAACGAGAACATCTACACTGATCCACTGGGAAAGATGTTGGCAGATCCTGAAGGAATGGCAATGAAGGAAGCCATTTACGATTTCACAGAGGAGAAGCTGGGAGCGACATTCTTCCGAGGGTCTCGTCCTATCGATGGTTTATGGGTCACCCAAGATATCGACATCTCAAATGCTTGTGTTATGCCGGTAGGGTACGGTGTCGGTGACCACAGATTGTTTGTCATCGATATTCCCTTGATCTGCCTTGTGGGGGAAGATCCAATCAAGGTTGTGCCGGCGTCGGCTAGGAGACTCAACTGCCGACTGCCATACTGTGAGGAAAACTATATTAATGATTTGGAGGGTAACATCATCCAACACCGGCTTATCGAACGACTCAAGGAAGCTCATACCAAGTCATCAACTTTTGAGGAAGTGGCTGAGAAGGTCATCAAGATCGATACGGAAGGCGAACAGTACATGAAGCATGCCGAGAAGATTTGCCGCAAACTGAAATCTTGTAAGATTCCCTTCTCTCCTGAAGCCTCGATATGGCTCCGTCGTGTTCAAGTCTACAACTCCCTGCTCAAACTACACAAAGGGAAGATTCGTAACAAGGGTAATCTCAAGAGGACGGCTAGACGGTGTGGTATTGAACGTGCCTTCTCTCTGTCAGTAGAGGAGATACTGGTTAAGCTCAGACACTGTGAGTCTCAATGTGAATATTACAAGCGTCATGGTAAGAAGTATAGATACAGACACCTGGAGAAGAGGGCTCAAGCGGCAAGAGATAGAGATGAAGAGGAAGTGGCCAAGAAGATCGAGGCAATCATCAAGAGGGAGAAGGAGCGGGCATGGTGGAGACGGTTGACATTCGTGACAGGCAAGAAGAAGGCAAGAAGTGTCACGTCGGTTCAGGTTGATGAAGGGAATGGAGTCGTATCTGAGAAGACCACTCAGTATGAGGTTGAACAAGCTATCTTCAAGGCAGTCCATGGGGAACGATACCAGATGGCAGAAGAATCTCCCATATGCCAAGGTCAATTAAGAGAAGACTTTGGTTACCTGGCTAACACTCCGTCCTCTCAACAGGTACTGGATGGTACTTACAAGTGTGCTCCGGGCACTCCCCGAGCTGTGAGTGATATATTTGCCGAGATTGCTAGAATTAGAAAGGAGATACCCGAAGCCTCAACAAAGGCCATCATCACCCCTGAACAATGGAAGGCTTATTGGAAGGCTCAGAACGAGGAGACTTCGTCATCAATATCGGGGCTACATTTTGGACATTACAAGTGTGGTGCCAAGTCGGATATCATTTCCCACTACCATGCAGCTCGAGTCTCGGTCATCTTGGCTTGGGGTATAGCACTCACTCGTTGGTCGAATGGCTTGACAGTAATGTTGGAGAAGCTGCTTGGGTGCAATCTGGTTACAAAGCTTCGTGCTATTTTGTTGATGGAAGCAGATTTTAATGCCACCAACAAGATTATCTACGGTTCGAGGATGATGGACACGGTTAGGAGGCATGGTATGATGCCCGAAGACTGTTTCAGTGAGAAAGGGAGGGAATGTACAGACGGTACCCTTGCTAAGACACTCTTCTACGACATCACTAGACAAGCAAGAATCCCTGCAGCTCTCGCCTCAGTCGATGCGTCCAACTGCTATGACCGTATTGTGCACGCCGTTGCATCTCTTGTCTTCCAAGCCTTCGGAGTACCTCTATCTGCAGCAGAAAGTATGTTGGCTACAATCGAGAACATGAAATTCTTCCTTCGGACAGGCTTCGGTGATTCTACATCCTTCTCTGGCGGCAGTATTCATATCAAGACTCAAGGAATGTGTCAAGGGAATGGAGGAGGGCCGGCAGCTTGGGCAGTAGTCAGTATAGTCATCCTATCAGCTCACAAGAATAAGGGACACGGGGCCAAGTTCGTATGCCCAATCACTAACCTGTCTCACCATCTCTCTTCTGTCATTTTCGTCGACGACACTGATCTCCTTCATATCAATATGGAGGCTGACGAGACAGTCGAGGAGGCCCACCAAGCCATCCAATCAAGTGTTACAAACTGGGGTAATCTTCTCATCGTATCTGGAGGTGCACTCAAGCCTTCCAAGTGCTTCTTCTCTCTCATCTCTTTCGTCTGGAAGAACGGGATGTGGGCATATGCCAATAACCATCTGCATGGAAACTTCGGACTTAAAGTTCCTCTGCCCAACAAGCCAGCCGCGGAGATCAGTCACCACCCCGTTTCCCACTCGGAGAAGACTCTTGGCGCCATGACGTCTCCTGATGGTAGTAGTAAGGCCAGTATAGCCCTGATGCAAGAGAAGGCTCAAGGATGGGTGAATGATATCAAGGTTGGCAACCTGACTCGTCGGATGATTTGGTTTTCAATGAAGGTTCAGTTCTGGCCAAGGGTAGGCTATAGTCTGTGTAACTCGATGGCTACCTTTGCCGAGTTGACAGCCTCTCTTCAAAGCCAATACTACCAAATTCTTCCATATTGTGGTGTGGTAAGGACGGTGGTCACGGAGGCAAGGATGATAGACTCGGGATTCTACGGAATTGGTTTACCTCATCCAGGAGTAGAGGCTCTCGTTGCAAGCTCCAACAAGCTGCTCATGCATTATGGCTGCAAGTCAAGTGTGGGATTACTACTCAAGACGTCGATGGAGTTATTAATGCTTGAGGTAGGAATGGGCTTCCAACCCCTTAAGCTCGATTACGCAAGGTATGGAGCCTTGGCTACACACTCGTGGATCAAGATGTTGTGGGAAAAGTTGTCTATGTTCGGGATTACAACTGAGATTCAGGATATGGAGAGAGATCTTCCAAGACGAGGGGATAAGTTTCTGAATCAAGTGTTTGAGGATCTAGGCTTCTCGTGGAGTGAACGAGTCAGGCTCAATAGGGTAAGAGTCTACCTCCAAGTTCTCTTCCTTTCCGACGTAGTGACTGCTTCAGGAGCAAGGATTGAAGTAGAGAAGATGCAGCCAAGGCCATATGATCACAAATGGTCAACCTACTCAAGATGGCCAAAGGAGCAGCCTACACAGTCAGATTTTGAACTTTGGAAGGAGGCAATGGCCTCGATATGCCCAAGCAAGTCCACAGTCAACAAGCTGGGAGAGTTCATAGCCCCTACTCATCGCATTTGGAGGTGGAAATGGTGCTCAGCAACAAATGAACTCCTAAATATCTCGCCAGACACCTTGAGAATGGACATCTACCGCCCATGCTCTGGCTCTCGCAGTTTTGAGTTAGCAGTGAAGGATGTACAAGTGGAGGATAGAGGGATTTTGTGCTCCGTCAAGCCAAGTGCAACTGGATTTCGAATTGCCTCCACAGCTACTTCTTCTCTCCCAGCTCCTGTCCCTTCTACTTTTGTTGAAGTGCTACGAGATTGGGGTTGTAAATGGCTTTGGGACGACCTAGTTATTACAGGTGGCTTTGAATGGGTGGCAGAATCAATCGCTGATGGTTCTTTACTGGCAGTAACGGATGGTTCATACATAAGGGAACTCCATCCACATCTCTGCTCTGCCGCATTCATCCTAGAGTGTTCAAAGGGTCGAGGCAAGATTATTGGACACTTCTCTGAGGCCTCGTTATCTGCTAATGCCTACAGAGGGGAGTTGCTAGGACTGATGTCGATACATCTTATATTGCTGAGTGTCAACAAGATCCATCCGAACTTGCAAGGAGAAGTAGATATAGTATCAGACTGCCTCGGAGCCCTACGCAGAGTATCTGACTTGCCTTCATATAGAATCCCAACCCGTTGTAAACATTCGGATATTCTCAAGAACATCCTCGTCAACTGCAGAGATATGACTTTCTCTTTACTATATTCCCACGTCAAGGCTCATCAAGATGACTCGGCAGATTTCACCAGCCTATCGAGGAAATCACAACTGAACTGTGTGTGTGATTATGTTGCCAAAGAAGATATCAGAACTACCTTTATCTCTGACCGCCTTCCAAAATCACAACCTTTTCCCCTTGAACCAATATGCATGTTTGTTGGTGGAGAGAAGATGACTTCAGATACAGCTTCACACATCAGCTTCTGGGCACATCGTCAGCTAGCCAAAGCCTTCTTCAAATCGCAGGGTATACTAACCAACAAGCAGTTCGAAGAGGTGGATTGGAAATCGGTACACGGCACTCTTCACTCTCTTCCAAAGTTATTTCAGCTCTGGGCATCTAAACATGTGCTCGATGTGGCGGGTACAATGAAGTTCTTGTCGTACCAAGATAAGCGAGCCCCAACGTGTCCAAGTTGTGAGAAATGTGTGGAGGATTGTGCTCATATAATAAGGTGTGAGGAAGCTGGTAGGACTGCGGCATTCGAAGAGTCAGTACACCAATTTGAACTATGGTTGAAGGAGAATGACACGTGTGAGGAAGTAGCAGGGTGTTTGGTAGAGTATCTTCTCGGGAGAGGAGCCAAGACGTTTGTGGAGTGTGCTGAGGGTCGTTCGGCCCGACTTACAACAGTAGCAAAGAGTCAGGATGTGATAGGATGGGGTCGGTTTACGGAGGGGATGGTGTCCAAACATCTCATTGAACTACAGGAGGCCTATTATGGCATCACAGGGTCTCGGAGGAGTGTAGAGAAGTGGATATGTGGGGTTATTACTCAGTTGTTACAGATTACTCATACACAATGGATCTACAGGAATGTTGTGGTGCATGACAAGACGGTGGGTACATTGGCCTCGGACTATAAGTGTGAGCTTCAGAAGGAGATAGATCGACAGCTCGAGTTGGGTGTAGAGGGACTGCTGAAGGAGGATCAGTTTCTATTGGAAATCAATCTCGGTGATTTGGAGTCATCGAATGGAGAGAGGCAGGAGTATTGGTTGCTAGCCATTCAGGCAGCACGGAGAGCAAGTTTTCTAGCCAGTGAGGCCGCTGCGCGGCAGCAAGCGGAGCAGTTAAGAGATGGGCATATACATTGAATTCACGGTTCATGTGAGTTTTAAGCATGTCATTTAGACATACTTTTACCTAGGGTATAATCCCTGGAAGAAGAGCTCTCTCTTGGCGGTTCCGACTGCAACGCTGTAAGGCTCGGTCCTATGGCGTATGAAGACATCGAAGTGTAAACATTGTCTGGGTAGCAATAATCTCTACCTAATTTCCTATGTTGTATTGTATTGTATGATATATATTATGGCAGACACAGACATCTTTTTGATGGCAAATGGAAAACAGATGGTCGTGTAGGATACCCCTCCTAAAAATTAGTCCTCAATCTCTTTGGTCTCTGAAGTCTGAAGATAGAGGGAGAACGAAAGCTTTCCTGAGTAGAGTCCACATTGGGGCAATAGGTAGGATATATACAATTTGAGCATGTTCTAAAGATAGTAAAAGTACTGAATGGATGTAACGAATCCCGAAGTTTAGGAAGAAGGAGTAGAGATAAGAAAGAACTGACGAGTGAATATCTTCTCCCACTATTTGATGTTTAACCTTTACCTATTGGATTGTTCAAGCATATTGTTTCAACCCCATGCATCCAAATCACCATCTCCTCCATGAGATATATTCTTTGATATTCTATCATCCTCCTCAATATCATCTTCTTCAACGTCAATATCTTCTTTAGTATCCTCAATGATATCGTTTGCATTCATCTGAGGAGGACTTAACTCAAACCCCTTCGGTACAATCATCAATGACAGTCCTGACATTTCACAATACTGACGAAATGGTTCGAACATGGTCTCTTCGGGCTTGATATTAATAGAGAAGTTGATGCATATGATGTGAGCAAATGTTAGAGGATGCCGAAGAGAGAGTATGAAAAGATCGTCTATCTACACGTCTCAATATGTTTCGCCAGACAAGTACACATCGACACCTTCCTATATATGTTAATAAACAACACTCTACTCACGCTAGGCTCAGCAAAGTCCAAATCTTGTTGTAGCATTCTACTAAATTGTATACAATCACTTGAACTTTCAAAAGCTAAAATCATATTCTCCCCCGAACCCACGGGGTATTCAATTGTATGAACATGTTGCTTTGGTGTATCCGGGTGGAATAATATAATATGTACCGAATCTGGTATGATTCTTTCTTCGTCTGTATACTTTGATTGTTCTAAGAGTAGATTTGTGTATTGATTATCTTGTTTTTTTATTCGTTTGCGGAGGCTGCTCATATCTAACGAAGAGGTTGATGTATCATCATTATAATCATCACTATTTGATATAGAAGCTAATTGAATGTTACTATTCCGTATCCTCGTCTTGTAAACAATTTGATGCTGTGATGTATACGCATGATATTGTGATGTTTTCATTTTTGATTGAGGTATGATAAACCCAAATGCATGGATTTGAAGAAGACCGAAGAATATTGCAAAGGTTACTATCATCTTCTTATTCTTAGCAGATACAGTAGTTGATTGATATCGTAGGAGGGATATATGTGAGCTCAGATCATTAATAGGTACAATATTGATGAGTTTTTGCACTGCTGACTGCTGAGTGCTATGGTATGCTGGAGTTGCTTGATTTGATAATTGAGAGTGGTATCCTTAGCAATTGCAATCTTCAAATATAAATAACGTTATTTCACTGCCGAGACAACAGAGAATATCCCCAACAGTTCATGTATGATAATATGATCAGCTTGGTATGTTGTCAGAGATTTGAATGCTCCTCAATTGTGGTGGTCTTGTGGCGGTGTTCATATTCGACCCACAAAAAAATTTGAAAGCCTCTCTACACTCTCTCTAGAGCTATCTATCGTATCGTCCTTTACCTCGCGCCTCAATCAAATAAGAAGTCATGGATTCATACGATGATGGTAACACCGATGATCAAAATCTATTCAGCTGTGCAATATGCGGATTAACCGAGGGCGATTCATCAAACTTGACAACACAGAATACATTGCAAACTAATGCCACTGTTGGTTGTGGTCATCAGTTGTAAGTAGTTTTAATATGGATGGTTGTGTTGTATGTGGTATACTATATTTGTGGTATGTATAGTCTCATGATACATTTGCAATTGCTACTATACTTTATCAACTCTTTTCTCTCACATACATGTTCATATACAATACACATTATATTAAAACAGCTGCACTTCCTGCGTTGAAAGAGAATTATCAAGACGTAAAACATTCCCTTGTCCAATATGTGAAACTATTGTTAAGCGTGTTACATTGTCAACGCGTACATTAGATGATGTACAGTGTGAGAAGGATACTAGTTGGAGACGTAGGATATTAAAAATGTAAGATTTGCTTTTATGCTGTTGATGTGCACATAAATAATAATATGATGTGAAAGTAAACTCTAATTCTAACACAAATTGCAACATCATAACTATCGGGGTTTAGATATAACAAGGCTGAATCCGACTTTCCAACGTTATTGGAATACAATAATTACTTGGAAGAAGTAGAAGATATAAGTGAGTTTTGATTGAATTGTCTTTCTTATAGAGGTTTGAGAATCTTTAAACCACTCAACTCTGTATTGCGCTTCACCCTCCCAACAATAACAATACAACAAATCACTCAACAAAAAACATAGTATTTAGTATAGTTAATGAAGAACCAAATGCAGAAGAAGCAAAGGCAAAAGTAAAGTCATATGAGGAAGCTAATCGATCACAAATTGTAATACGTCAATCACAACGTGCCGATGAAGAACGATGTATAGCCGATCGTATAGCCTCTGAACAACGTGAATCTGATCGACGTAAACGTGAATTTAATGAGATTGAGAAGGCAGTATCAGTTGCCAAGCAAAAGTATAAACAAGAAACAACTGAGGTAATGTTAGGTGAACGCGATCAGGTATCAGCTGAGGTTGCAGCCGCACAAATGCTTGGGTATAGAAATGAACTTATTAGACAACAACGTGGTAGAGGTGGTAATGCGGGTGGCAATGCCGGTGATGGACCAAGAGTACGTGAACCAGAGGGTGGGTTGGTTAAGGATAAGTTGAAGGATAGGGAAATGTATAGGAAGAGACAAGCCGCGGGAGGTGGGGTTACTAGTGATAATATCGCAGTTCAGGAGAGGGATTGGCAGTTTACTATTGCTTCTTTGCTTGCACGACCTCATGCTCAATGATTTTCTAGTTGTAGTATAACACTAAGATGATAAATTGTGGAACGGGAAATAACATAGTGGTTACATTTAGCATAACTCCTAGTGGGTATCATATAGCACTAACGCCAACACCACAAAAGAGATTTACAGTCTCTAGGGATTGAGCAAATCTTTAAGACGTTTGTTTTCTAACTGAAGCTTGCCAATTTCATATTGGTAATATGCATTATCCTTTTGACAGACCCTGAGTAGGCTTGAAATACTAGAACTTTGAGCACATAGATCTGGTCTTGCGTTAACGATACGAAAGAAGGCATCAAGGTTATCACAAATCAAAGATAAAACTTGAGGTAGAGCAGCTACATCGATTGAAGCTTCTCCAATATTGAAATCGCCTCGGGTATGACTCCGGGTGATCTTATCCTGAGCCTTTGCTACACTTCTTCTTTCTCCAAACCAGTCATAGTTTGTACAGTATGCTGAATGCAGTAATTGTGCTAGGTCATCACCAAGACACCGATTATATAATTCATCTAAAGAATTGATGGTATCTTCAGAATTAGATTCAATGTCAAAGAAGCTCCTCATCTCTTCGGGATCTTGGAATAGATTTGGTCCAATACTGGAGAGAGTGTGGTTGGCGTTTAATGTGTTGTCGATCGAAGTTGTGTCACTGCAAACTCCGAATCAAGCATACAGCGGCTTCAGCATCAACTGAGGTCCAACGTCCATGATTTGCACTTATATCGAATTCCTCGATTGAAGAATTGCTTCCAAGTAACCGTTTCAAAGACATGACAGCCTTTCCTACTATGTAGTTATGACTTAAGTTAAGACGCTTCACACTGTTCATCTCAATCAAGGCCGAGACGAGTTCATCCAAATGATTGTCGCCAATGAAATTGCAACTTAGATCGAGCTCTTCTAGAGTATTGGATGAGCGATGTGATAACTTATTTCCCAGATAGTTGATATCTTTGTGTGACAATTTGCAGTGGTGTAAACTGAGCTTTTGAAGAGAGGAATTGTGTATCAAGAAAGGCCCTAATATATGCATCTTGGTTGTTCCCCTTAAACGTAGTCGGCTAATACTCAAAGTTTCAATTGAACGGTTCAGTTCAAGCCCAAGACACAGCCAAATAACGCTTGACTTGTCGTTGGGGCTACCTGATAGATATAAATATGTTAAAGTAGTTTGTTGTCTTAGGAGGAGCCCTAAACGTTTGACCCGTGTACTATCCAAACCGTCAAGCCGTAGGGAGAGTCTATTTTGATGACTTTGCTTGATATTTAGGATGCAGTATCTTCCTTGGACGATATCATAGGAGTCAAACATTGCCTTGTCATCCTCATCTGATGCACCGATGATACTGCAGTGAATATTTAAATCGTTATTCTTATCATCATCCTTGTTATCATCATTCTTGTTATAATTATAATCATTATTACTAACATCATCATTACTATCAGCATTATTATCAGCAACCACACTGTTCTGTTTCTTAGTACATTTCAGAATCTTTGGCCACCTTAAGAAGAACATATTGTATACTAATGATGATAACCAATAAGTTGTATACTGATACTGCAAATTTGAAGCACTGTAACACGTGAATGTTCGTCAATCATGCATGATAAGATATGATTCCCCTCGTGTTAACTCCCCATCGACCCCAAGGTAGATTATCCACAGCATTTGACTCTTTCTATCCTCATCTTTTCCTCTTGCCTTGATTGCCTTGACAGAAGTAGAAAAGGTTATCTCCTTTCTTCCCAGAACGCGACCTTAGAGTTTCATCTTCCTCCAATAAACTACTATCATCTTCTCTGTGGCGACGACGTCTTTCCAGGTAAATTGGTATATTATTATAACACCCAGCAGTAACCTTCTTACACCCTCTCATATTCAATCTCTCCAACTTTGTAGCACTCCTGGCTAGCAACTCTACTGATTCATCCGTCACCGCCTTGCTGAATGCAATATCAACTAGGCGTAAGCTTGAGGCAGCTGAGCCCGATCCGGCAAGCGCTTTGATAACATTATCAGTTGCTGCATATCTACAAGAGAAGGTTTCCAGAGATGCAGTCGATGTTAATGCACTGCAAATAACATCATCTAATCCTTTCACGCTGCTAATATCTAAATGGATAATACCCTGCATTGATTTGGGGGTGTACAGACCAAGTAAACCTGATGGCTGATCAAGTGCACGACATCCATTTAGATCAAGACTTTTTAGACAATCTGCTCCATTTGGGAAATTGATTCGACACAGCTCCGTACAACCTCCAGCATCTAGAGATATGAGGGATTGTGGTAGTTTCAGGTTAATTAACTTTGAGCATCCTCTCACTGACAATTCTCTTAGATGGTGAAGTCCTGATAAATCAAGCTCCCCCAAAATACTACGGAGTGTGTTTTGCTTCTTTGGTTTCATCATTTGATCGAATTCTATATCATCTCCAATGTCAGTTCGATAACAGTATACCGCCTTTGATGATGTAGTGCTCAAATCAAGTGTAAAAAATCGATGTGTTCCTTCTACCTGAATAGCACAAAGATGCCGACGGTTACTCCCCCCTGATCTCATTGATAATACATACCCAGCTTCTAATGCATCTGTGCGAGAATTTACATTTCGGCATTCTTCTATTAAATGACCGCGTTCTGTATCCTTCAACCGGTCTGTTGCAAAAGTAATAGACACATCAGACAAATTATTATCATTTTGCACATCTTGTGTTATTGATGCAGAAGGCTTGAGAAGATGACCCCTAGTACGCTGAGGTTCTGTATGTATTGATGTTTGATTATCCTTACCATTCGTATCTCTTGTTTGTATTCGACCATTGAATGTGATGTATCCTATAATATGTTTAACTAGGTAAAACCTTTCTTTAGGTGGACGTCTCACTGTTAGAAGTACTAAGCCTTGACCGGCTGATTTACTCCACCGCTTGCAAACAGCTCTACAAGAGACTGATTCAATAGGATTAAGAAATGTAAAGATTGATGTTAGCGCTTCATTTGGTAGGTCCATCATATTGAAGAAGTAGTACTTAGTACAATACAATGAGAGTTGTTGAAGTTTGAATCAAAAATAAGAATAAAAGGATACTTTCCTCTAAAAATTATGCATGCAAGTATGAGATAGCAGCCCAATCAATGACGCTTGATGCAAGCTATGAGTTCACATACTTCGCGAACTAACAAAAGAATACCTAGAGTAGTTCATTTGATTTGCTAGAATACTTGTTTTTATCACCCCAAAATGATTCCCTCTTTACTCTAAGCTACATACTCATCTTGACTTCTCCTTTAATCAACTCAAATGACTCCCTCTTGTCGTAACTGTCCAGAATACAATACTGATGTATGATCCAAGGCAGCTGTAGATTGTTTGTCATCGTCGTCGCTTTGCCAGACTACAGTTTGCTCTTCATTGTTCCATGTACCAACTCCTACTACCTCACATATTGCAACGTCATGATCTCCTCCATCAGTTACACGCTTCAGTTTTACTTGTATATAAGATGCACAGTTCGGTAGTAAATCAAATTGTATCTCATCATCACTACGGTGGACAAAAAGATGGTTAGAGACAAGAAGATACCCCGCATAACAATCAAAGATACACATACCTTCCAGTAATTGATACCCATTCATTGCCCAAACTAGCACACTCCTCTCTCTTATTAACTTTAGGATCCCATCCTGTCTTCTTGCCAAGCACTTCTACCAATTTAGATTGGTTTGGTGATAACAATTGCAATATTCCAATGCCACAACTTCTTTCCACATTATCGGATCTTGCACTTCTCCAACCTGTTGCACCCTCAACTGAGCCTATCACTCCTGTTTCTCCCATTGCATTCCGTCTTCGTACACTATTAGTTGTTCCTGGCATGGTATTAACTGATGATGAGATTGCGGATATGTCATTGTATTCTCCTCCTTTTTCGGATACTCCAAGAAATACACATCTTGTTAGTGAAGTTTTGAAGAGAGATATTGCCCACAACTTTGGTAATGATACAGATACTAATCGAATAATTGAATATGAGTATGATATGATGTACAATATGAGTGAGAAAGCAATAAAGGGGACATTAATCGAGCACATGATATTTGTCAAAACTTTACTTACCTGGAGTAACATAAGTAAGTATACTCATTCTACTCCTCAAATAAGAATCATTCGGTGAAGTTGAGACAGGAACAGATAAAGACCAAACTGGCATTGATATCGGAGGAGGAGCAATAGATGTTGATGTTGAGGTATTATATCGACTGTATCGACTGTGAAGTGATGGCTGATGACTTGTCATCAAACATGTCGTTGATGTTTGTATTTCTATCGACGGCGAGGGTATATTAATGAATGAGAGTACTAAACCGGCGGTAACATGGAGTATTATAAAGGTGAATAAAGTGTTATATACCATGATATTGAGAGTATTGAGCTATCAATGTAAATACTTTAAGATATCATTCATATCAGACGAGTAGAAAAAGTTATTTTTCTAGCGGTATCCTTTGACAACTGGATTTTGCCACCGACAGACTCGACTACTGATCATAGTATAGTAGTAGATGATATGGACGTCGGATAGCCAAGCATTGGCCTATGTGTATTGTCAGTCAATTTTGGAGGTGGTGTTGTTAATAAATTGCAAGAGAAGAAAGATAATTAATAATAATATGCATTGCACATCATCTATCTTGGATTGCTCGATACCAATACCTATATCATCTAACCAGCACTTCAAGTTTAAAGCACATACATTCTTCTTCATTACTGTATGCTTGGTCTGTAGATTATCATTTTCCGATTATGATCTCTTGGGTAACAAGAGAAGATCTTATCATATAATAGAAACAGAAAGGAAGAACCACACATACATTAGAGGAATAGAATTGCAAAGACTATCGTCTAGCAACTTTTGGAAAAAGATAGATTTGAGTAAAGAGCTGAGTTGTGGCAGATACAAATGTCTATTTCGTGACAAGATGAATGGGGACGTAGGATACCTTATACATAGCAATCACCATATAGGACCTCAGTTTGAAACGGAAGCATCAATCGCCTACCAAGTAGCAGAGTATATGAAATCAAACTTTGATACCAAACATTTGTATATAGACAAACCGAAGAAGGTTAAGATGATACCTTTGCCAGAATCACACAACAAAACGTACACAGAACGAAAGAGAAGCAGAGAAGCGCCATTGCCAATGTATTACTCAAATCAATACGCTGTAGTGCAAAAGATACAAATAGCAAAAGATCCTTGGATTATCGTAATGCCACCAAAGGGTTATGATAAAGTGAAGCATATGTTTCGAGAAAGAAACAACAAATCTACACACAAGTCTTCGTTTAAGAGTACATTGAGAGAGGATACGATAGCGGCTATTGAAGCTCTAGCCTCAATCCCATTACTTGCAGATGATTATCAAATCATATTGGATGGTGATGGTAATCTATATCACTTTGATATAGATCGAGTATTTCTAGGCAGGTTTTATAAGAGTCAGCAATTTGAAACAACATTTATCAAAAACTATGATCAGAGTATGGATATGCTTCAAGAGATATTGACTTGGACGAAAGGCAATGCTTTTGATGAGGGGAATGGTTATAGAAGCGGAGAAGAGATAATAGCAGATTATCATTTAAACATGACTCGACCTTTATCATGCCGAGCTCTTGACACTGTGAGAAGTATGTCAGGTAGAATAAAACAAGACAGAATTGAAGAAGAGGAGGATGTATTGAATAGGACAGCAATGCTCATGATGATTGATATTGTCGAGATGATTCTACCTGATGAAATGGACAAAGCAATGCATTGCAACTTGCCAATGCAGAATTCCCCTCCCTAGCGTTGCTCAGATGATATGGACAAGGAATTGAAAGTTAACATCTAGTAGCTTTTGTTTATACTTATATCTCTCCACCGAGAAACTCTTTATGTACATTTGATATGTGCATAACACCATAACATCAATACGACCACACTTTCACTTCACTATTTACCCTCCTCGTACTCGAAGATCTCTCCCATTGTTTCTCCAGAACACATACTGCGCAAGTCAGTTACCTCTTCTTCGAAATCGTCTGGATTACCAACGAACGAGAGGTAGCTGCACTTGATTTCTTCTCCTTTCTTAATGTCACGGAGAGTGTAACCTCCCACACCAAGGATCTGTCGGAGATGACGTCCAAATACTGGGCTATACACAGTTGCTTTATTGAAGACTTCTTCTGGAGGATTCTTCAAGTCAACAGTCATCTCTGTCAAGCCGATATCTTCTTCCTCTCCGTAGTTGGCTGTTCCGTTACAGCCATGGTTGCAAAATGTTGTTATGCTAGAGTCAATAGTGAAGTGCTTCTTTCCCTGTGAACAAATGGATAGATAAATAATAATATAGGTTAGACTTGGACGTGATAACTTATGACAGTCAATCATGAACAGTTTTACTTACCAGCAAAGAGGCTTTGTAGCCATATCCTTCTGTAAATGTGAACATACTATCCAGCTCATCTTCCACATACGACATCTCTGCATTCGTATCCTCGTCGGCCGCCCATTCATATAGCTGTTCAATGATAGACCATGTCGATGGCAAGACGTGGAACGATGTCACAGCTATGCTCAGAGGCAGAGCCATGCCTTGTGGTATATCTCGTGCTGCATAGAGTGCCCTACCACCATATCTATCCAAACTCTTGCGGGCCTCGAGGTGAGAAGTTGGGATGACATGATCACGAAAAAGATCGAATCCTGTGTACTCTTCGCATTCGTATTCATACTCAGGTACACCTTCAATTCTACAATGAGTCGTCTCTTCGGCTTTGGGTGGAGTTTGATAGCCTATCATTGTTGGTGCATCAAAGAAGTGCAGCATTGGCTGCCCCGACCTGGTACCAAACAAGCGACTGTGGATCTGGATATCAATCTCTGGAGCCGTTCTATACCAACTTGCTCTGGACTTGTAGTCTTTGAAGTTGATCAGATAAGTCCACGGGGCATCGAAATGACTATGCCCTTCATCATAGGTATGCATACTGGCAAATCCAGCCTTGATAATGGAATTGATGAGCTGTCCTTTACCATGGGATAGTCCGGTGCCGATTGCAGGGTTGACGATGTGCTCAGACTCACCGACTTGTACTACAAACTAAGATATGATTAAAAAGGACACAAGATGTGTGTCAGAAGAGAGTAAGAGTAAAGAAATAGCATATCAATATAATCAGCACAACTTACCACTCCATCATCTGATAGGGCATTGTATAGCGAGTCAACAAAGTGTCCTTTGCCTGAGTAGAGAGCACCAACTATTTCAACTGCCTTCTCTGGGTCTAGAGCGTCCATAATTATGACGTCAAACTTTTCGGCAGTATCTCCTTCATAATCGGTAAAGTAGTTGAATGCATCATCAAACTTCACTGTTGCACGAGAGTCATCAAAGCAACTCTCTGCGTCACTTCCTTCCATGTCACTACAATCTGACCATTCTGGAAGATGTTCTCGGCACATCCCGACTAACTCACCATCGATATCAATCATGACAACCTCATCAACAGACTTGTGTTTGAGAACTTCCCTAAGTGTAGCCCCTTCTCCACCACCAATGATTGCCACACGCTTGGGATTTGCATGCGCAATCATAGCCGGATGAACTAAAGCCTCATGATATGCAGCCTCTCCATATAAAGTACTTTGCTGTACACCGTCGAGGAAGAGGACCTTGTTGGGACGGTATAACTCTGGATGAAGAGACTCGTATGAATCATCATTAGATAATGACCTTTCATATGAGGCTAGTGAGCCACGTTCTCGTGGGATAATATACTCGTATATATCGACGTGTTGAAAGTCCGTTTCTTCGGATGCTAATGGGATCTTCATGTCAAAATCATGTCTTGAGAGGAACTCATGACCAAGCTCTTGATCCAATGGATTCTCCATTTCATTGTATTCTGGAGATTCACGACGAAATCCACGAAGTTTATGACTCCATGTCATCATTGGAGGAGACAGTGGACTTGTTAAATCTTGACTACTTGGGATGCCGAATAAGTTCTTTATCAATGGAAGGAGAGGTATTAATAGACCTCCTCCACATGTGAAGAGATCCATAGTAATGACACCTTGTTTTGGAAATGTATGGAAGGCAACCTAAACGATATGATATGATAAATGGTGAGTACTCGAAACTTACATACATGCATAAGATATGATCCAAAGAAGTATAAAGAATAACTTACATGACTCTCCAATAGTACACCCACACAGCTAACTCCCATGGGTATCAACGAATGACAATGATAACTCAACAAAGTCAATTTACTCTCATTCACCAACTGTACCATAGCCTCTGCCAATAGTTGTTCCGAATTTAAAAAGTTGGAATTAACATTCTTAATATCAATTAGTAAATGTTGTCCACTCGGTAGGTGTACCTCTTCATCATCAGAAGAAGGAGTATCAATGGCTGAATAATCATCCTCTTCTACCTTTCGTGTCATAACCTGACGATCAATATGCACTGTATGACTAGTCCTAGCTGCATCTTGTGGGAAGTTTGTAGACCTAAATGTTGTCAATGGTACTTCATGAATTGCAATTGGTTTGGGTAATTGAGTTGCAATATCAACGGCATGCATAATCGATGTGGTATCTTCTTGCAAATTGGTATACTGATTGAGTACAAGTGAAGTATCAACCAAGGGATGTACAATGATACCAAGGCTACCCAAAAGGACAATACGAGATAGAGTACCAACAATGAATGCAACGGATGTTACAATCATCAATGTAAAGATTAAAAATCGAGTTGATACCCTAACGATATGACGCTTTCGTCCTCCTAATGGGCTAGTGCTACGGCTGCCACAGACCTTGATGGATGACATGGGAGCAACATCTTCGTCTGATAGTGAACCCGTGAGGGATCCACTAATATCAATAGAGGCAGTGGATGCTCGTATTACTTTGGGTGGTTGTTGTGACTTTTTATATTTCATGATACTTGAAGATTGTTATGTTTGGTATCTATGAATGTTGTTATGTGTAGAGACAAGAAGTGGGCAATATGTTCAATTAGTATATTGCTATATTTGCAACATAAGAAAGAACGATCGTGTATAGCAATATGATATATTTTTACTCACTCTAATATATATTGATGACGATTGTATGCCCTGACGACGACGTGTTAGGAAGGGTATTGTGTCTGTTTTTTTCTCTCACTCGTTCTTTATCTTTGTTTGTATTGCAATATTATAATCGTATTAGATGATATTGTTTGTGCAGATTATATAAGTTTCTTTTTATGTTGTATTGTGATGAGCTCTCTAGCAGTTGCAACCGAACTCATTATTATCAGTTGCATTGAGAGCGCTTACTTTGCGAAAGAGACATAATCAAAATTGAGTGGACAGGGTGAATCAGAATCTCTACAGAGGAATTAGTACAACTTTCTTAGGGTGTGGTAGGAATAAAGAAGAGACGTTAACTTAAGTCCCACAAGCCGAACTCATGGTATCCTATATCTTTTTTTTTATCCCTGAACTTTGCTTGCGCTTCAACTTCACAACTTATATGAGTGATATATCATATTCATTCCGGCCGGGAAGAGTCTACTCATGAGCGAGGTATGATATGAAGAAAAATACCTCGAGTGATGGTTTGTCTGTACTAATGGTATATCCCGTCGACGTCTCCTCTCAATATCAATATCATGCAGTGGTATACTATTATATACATATTATTCTTTGCAATATGTTTGACGATACTACTTATTGAATACAGGTTCGTCAATGATAAGATAATATCATCTCATCCTACTACAATCAATAATAGAACATCCATAATGAAAGAAGAAGCACATAATAATATCATCACATCATCATCATCAACAAATGACATCAACTTTTGGGATAATATAGATTTGAATAACAACAATACTACAAAGTTGAATTGTGGTCGATATAAATGTCTATTCCGTGCCAAGATGAACGAAGACGTAGGATACTTAATCTTTAGTAACCATCATACGCCTGGAACTGGAATTCAATTTGAAACGGAAGCGGAAACATCATACCAAGTTGCAGAGTATATGAAGTCAAACTTTGGTATTAAGCATTTATATATAGACAAACCAATACAAATTAAAATCATATCACTACCCAATAGTTATAACCAAACATTAAAAGGTCGGCGGCGGCATAAGAGTAAAAAGAAGAAGAATATACCAATGTTTCACGCAAATCAATATGCCATTGTACAAAAGATACAAATAGCCAAAGATCCATGGATAATAATATCATTACCAGAAGGGTATAGAAAATTAAAGTATTTCTATAGGGAAAAGGTATCGATTCGAAGATCAACATTTACTAATACATTACGAAAAGATACGATTGCAGCGATGAAAGCTTTATCTTCTATACCATTGCTAAGTAATGATTATCAGATTATATTAGATGGGAATGGTAACTTATATCAGTTCGATATTGATCGAGTCTTCCTTGGTGGGATATACAAGAGTCATCATCAATTCAATAGTACATTTATCAAAAACTATGATCAGTTTATGAAGATGCTTTCTGAGATATTAACTTGGTCTTCTTCTTCACATCATCATGGCAGGAGTGATGGAAATACTTCAACTTATATCGATGAGAGAAAACAATATAAAAGTGGAGAAGAGATACTATCAGAATATCATTTGAATATGAATGCATCAAGCTCATTATTGTTATCTTCTTGTCGGGCTAATGAAGTAGTTAGAAACATGTCGGGTAGAATCGTCGAGCTAAAGGAAGACACAGAGATGACTACGAAGACTGCAATGCTCATGATGATTGATTTAGTAGATATGATTCTACCCAATGAGCCACAGCATGAGATAGACAATAATTGTAGTAGATTACAATATGAATGCCAAGTATCAGACTAGTTTGTGGTATCCTTAATGAAGTGCATTACTATTACTCTATCCGTGCTATTACAATCCACCATACAAACTAAGTAGTAGAAGTAGAGATTCTCCGTGCTAATCCTGACGATTAATCGTCGCTTTTAGTGAGTATGCAATGTAGATAGGCTAAGGATCATATGCATGTCATTTTGAGGAGCAGCAAGCAACTCGGGCCTTAGGTCACTAGAAGGATACCACTAAAAAAATCTTGACATTTTGCATGAAATCTTGCTCTTCTCCCTTTGGGTGTGCAGCCATTCTTTAGCTACACATATATTCATACAGACGTCGACGAATACTTGAACTTACTGTCTCCAGTGTAAATACAATATACCGATGTAAGATAAGATAGTCGAGTTCATTAGATATTTGAGTGTGTCGTGACATTCTATCTCAACAGACAAATCTGTACTTCCATTATTCGATATGGAGCGTAAATAATAACTACATGTGGTGTATAATTTCAGTATATTATATCATCGGTATAGTTATTCAAAATGAGCGGAGTAGTTCTAAACAACAAACTTGATATCAAGGTTAAAATCCCTGGCTGTATGAAGTCAGATGTTGCTAATGATAACAGTCAATCGGCTACTCCAATTATGCTATCAATCAATGGTAGTTCAGAAGAGTTCATGCCAAATGAGGATGTGCCACTCACATTGATTCAAGATGGTAGGGTTTTGCAAAAGGGAAGTAGTGAAGAAGCAGATGGTAATCAGCAGTTGGCAGCATCTACATTTGATAAGAAAGGATTTTGCTGCCTCTCTTATACAACAAAGGTTACAAAGTGGAATGAATCATTTCTCAAGGGTATGTTATTTGGGTCACAAATTAGTAGAGTATATGCCCATGAAGTTGAGGATATTATACGCAATAAACTTCTGCCAAATTATGAAATCATTGAGGTAGATTGTCCTCCGGCTGTGTTGAGACGAGGCCCCGGTTCAAATAACAAAGATGTTTATGGCTCGGGAGTTCATCAAGACTATGGTGTAACATTCGTAGATTATCTCAATAACGTGTCTGCATTCGATCCATCAGGGTTTGCAATTAAAGATATTGAAAAGAAGTATGAAAAGGATAATGTGAAAGGGATAATGGTCATCAACTTTTGGCGTCCAATTGGAGGTTATACCGACGACAATCCAATGCTGTATAAGCCATTAGCACTTTGTGACCCTTCCACTGTTCATATGAACGACACTGTACATGTTGGCTACAAAGCAGAGCTATTTGGAGGCGTTACTGGGAAGACTACAGACCAGATGTCATTAAAATCGAATCTAAATCATAAATGGTATTATTACCCTCGTATGACAGATGATGAGGTGTTAGTGTTTAAACAGATTGAAGTATGGAAGGATGATTTAGAACCAAGGGAAGAGTTCCCAATTAGGGGGTGTTTTCATGTTGCATTGGACGATCCCAATACACCAGAGGGCACGGAACCTCGAAGCAGCACCGAGTGTCGTGTGTTGGTATATCTCGGAGAGAAGAAAGATGAACAAAATAATACAGAACCGTGGACTCCGCCTACATCCAAGTCTGCCTGTGCCATCTCATGAATTGTTGACAGTTAGACCATATCCGAAACTTGTATGAGGTATCTCCTCTTGTACATACACTAGTAAAAGTAATATTAAATCCAATGCACAGATCAACAGATAACTACCTTGTTTAGCTGTTATTTCTTGTCCTCTAGCAATACAAATCATTATTCCGGGACACAATTCAAATGAATCTTCTCCTCTTCAATACTGACACCATGTCTTGACCAGCTTCTTCACCTGGAAGAACATTATCACGATTTAATGACGATGAAAGAGAGGGGATATGAGAGTATCTATTGTTAGTACATGAACATGTGGTTTGAAAAACAATCATATGAAGGCACGGAAAACAACACGAACCGCTATCCCAGGCACCAACACTAGTTGCCACTCGTCCGTGTTTGTAGCCTCACCGGCAAACCAAACCTTATTCCCAAGAGGTTCTTTGAGATTAGATGCGTCTTCACTATATATACGACCAACTTTATTGAATGAATACGACCCAAGTACATTCTCTTCTTGGCCCCATCGTGAGATGAACACATTGTCAGGTTGAGTGATTGTTGGCCACATGGATCTGAGATTGATCATGACTTGCTCTAGAACCTCTTCATCTGACTGTTCTTCCATTGCAACAGCCTCATCTCCTCCTATCCAGCCAATGAGGCAAGGTACACCCTTTGCCTTGGCATTGTAAAATGTAGTCCACAGGCCCGAGCTTTCATCTTCAGGTGTAATCAATTCGAACCAAGACGTATCCTGCGGCCAAACAGCAGCTTGCTCTTTGTCCCAGTACAAGACTATCTTATTCAAAAGCCCAAACCCTATGAGAAGAGAGTACACAAGTGAGAGGTTGAGTGATAAAGTATTCACTGTCTATCAAAGGAAGACGACTTACCCATGTTATCAATGGCATCTTGCTTTGAATATGGTAACTGAGGAACAAAGTTGATTGTATTTGCCTTCAATACCCCCAGAGAGACAGTAACAAGAGCAGTCTGTGCTTCAACAGTCTTGACTATTCCATCTTCTTCGTATGTTATCATTACCTGATCATCATCCTCATAGTTAATATTGGTAACTTTTGAGTTTAGCTTGATATCAGCATCGATTGTTTCTGCAAAGGATGCAGCCGTATTACCGAAACCAACATTCGGCACAGCCATATAAAGCGCTTCGGCCGCACAGCCTCCCTCTCCGTAGTACATTTCATTCATTGACATCATGTCTGAGTCTCCGGCATACTCTGCTTCACTTATCTCTAACAATAAATTGAACATTTGCTCCTCATCATTCGTATAAGACATATTCTCTTCGAGGAATGTCTTGACGGCATCGGCATAACTAACATCTCCAAGTGCCTTTAGCAAGTCTTTCTTGAATGATAGGAATTCAGACCATAGATTAGACTGTATCTTCTGCCCATCTTCTAACAATACTGCTATTTTTGTACCATCTTCCAATACAGTTTGTGTATAGTACAAATCATTACCCAATAACGGAGCCATGTTCTCATCATTCTCTAATGAGTTAGTAATCAACCCTACATCGTCCAAATCTGATACCATACTACTGTACTCTATATACAGCCATTCACAGCCTATATCGGTGGGTATATTATTCGGCATGGTGTTGATAGTCTTTGCTCTTCCGCCAATGTAGTCGTTTGCTTCTAGAATCAATACGGATAATCCAGAGTCTGCTAATACTTGTGCGGCTCGTAACCCACTCCAACCACTTCCGATTACTACTGCATCATATACTTTAGACGGTGTAGGAGGTGAAGAGGGACTTTTGGTTGTTGGTTTTTCCGTAGGAATCGATGTCACTGGTTTCTGAGAAGGTGTATCTGTAATTGGATGTTGAGAAGGTACATCTGTTGGTGATTCAGATATTGAAAGTTGTGACGGATTCAGCGTAGGACTATCTGATGTCACAGTAGATGTATCATTATTTGCAAAGAAGAAGGACGATAACGAAGATGCATCGTCAATATCAATCATTGGAGAAGGTGTTGGCACAATACCACCTTCTATTTCTAGCAAATCAATATTATTGCTCTGTTGTTTCTCGTCATTATTAGGTTCTTTCATAAACATACCAATACAAACAGCACCCAATATGATTGCAACAATTGATACAACTAATACACCAACTACAATCTTCTTCCGTTGTTTCGATAAAGTGGTGGTCGGCATAACATTTGATTTCGTATTGCAATCATCATGGAAATCATCTACCTCGATTCCATTAGCGTCGATCTGCCAAGTATCATCAATCGGCTGTTGCTGCTGCATCTTTGATCGTTTAGGAGATGTTAGATATGCTATATGCTCGTCAAATTGTGTTGTATTCGTCATACTCTTCGACTATTAATAGTGGTTGGCTATATTATATATAATCTTATATGTTTGCATTTGTATCACGTGAAACTTTTCTTTATATCGGTTTTATAATATGCCCCCTGTTCACTGTCCAATGGTGTTGAATATGATTTATGTGGTGCACCATCATTCATCATTGGCAAGCCGGCCAACGATATTGGTTTGAATCTACATCTTCTCAGAAATGAAATCGGCAAGAATCGCATGGCAGTCAAATGTAGGTAGGTACAAAGACATAAAGAACTGCTACACATTGCTCGATGCAAACACTATAGCAATACATATCCTCCACATCTTATACCCTTATCATAACCATCGCATCTATCTTCTTCTTAATGATTTATATTGCTGCCGCTGGGCTTCTTCAACAATAGAGTGGTCTATCTTATCTTGGTTATGGTCATGTGACAAAATCTGAAAGGTGGATCGGAGGTGAGAGGAGAGACAGATATTACTGGTGGTATTTGATGGCGGGCTCCAAAGCTCTAAGACTTCTCCAAAGCTTGGATATGTCATATTAATCTTATAGAGAGCATTTGTTTCTATGCTGCAAATGATCATAAGTGTTTTCTTCAACCTCCTTATCATTGTTTGCAAAGGACATGCACTGAAGAATGACATTATGAACATCATGTCTTTCTCAAAGTGTACAAATAGAATGGCATTTGTGGGTATTAGAAATAGAATAAAAGTTTGCAATGGTATATATTATAGCTATACATCATCAATATTTCCATCTAGTAGTCGGTCATCGATATTGCAAACATCAGATAACAGTTTCACATCTTATGCACATAATCACAACCATAATCTATCTACATCATCTACATTCATAACATCAAATAAAAGTTACATATCAATGAAAATGTCTTCTTCTACTACTGATGATGATACATCATCTACCAAATCATCATCATTATTAGATACACTAACAGATGAAGAACGAATAATATACAATGAATTATCAAATCTGTCTACTAAAATTCGTATGTTGGATGAAATCTACTACGGCGGCAGTGCCTCAACAACTTCTACTACTACTACATTAGACTCTAAAAAAGTAGTAGAAGAAGTTAGTGATGATGAATATGATGCATTGGCACGTCGTGAAGTAGAAATATGCACGACATATCCAAAGTTATTATCTATATTAGAAAAGGAAAGTGGTTTGGGTACCTTGGTTACTAGATTTGGTGGTAGGGTTGGTCAATTGTATACTTCTTCCGATGGTGCTGATAATGATGATAATAAGGGTGATAAGAAACAGAAGAAATCTAAGAAGAAGAAAGCAGCTACCAAAAGGAAGAAACGAATCAAACGATTGCATTTACATAATTCACCAATGCAAAGTTTGGATAATGCAATGAATGATATAGAGGCTGTGAATTGGATCAATCGAATACAAAAGTTATTGTTACAATCATCTAATGATAATGATAAAGGTACACAAAGTATACAAATCATGGGTGAACCAAAGATTGATGGGTTGAGTTTATCATTGCGGTATCAACTCCGTGAGTCATCCAATGCAGATAGGAATATAACATATGACTTCATATGGGGCGCTACTCGTGGTGACGGTAAGCAGGGTGAGGATGTTACCGATGCTGTACAATCTGCATGGATGAATGAGAGTAGCTTTACAATACCCCAATCATTTACATTTCCAGGAGATGACAATATGCCTCCACAAGATATTATTGAAGTTCGAGGAGAGGTAGTATTGCCACAAAAGGCATTTGATGAATTCACTACAAATGTTACAAATATCAACAGTACATCAAACAACAGTAACAGTACTAGCAGTAGTACAAAAGTCAAGACATTTTCAAATGCAAGGAATGCAGCATCGGGTATACTCCTTCGATCAAAAGAACCAACATCTACTGAAGAGATTGAGAGTACTAGATTTTTACAATCTCATTTACAATTCTATGCATATGATATAGTATCATCATCAGAAGTGGACCAAAATAATGATAATGACTCATCTTCTTCTTGGATGTCAAGTGTCTTCGGTGGTAGTGGAAATGAAATGAGAGATTCACTGACTAACCTTGGATTTCATGTTCCAACTCCAGTTGTTGTGGAAATTCTGGATATATCTCATGATAAGGAATTCAATGAAACTGACATACCTAATCTTTTAGCATATCATAAGAAGATGATGTCAACTCGAAATGATGAAGGTATTAGTGAACCATCTGCCTCCAGTAGTAAGAAAGATGCAGACTTTCCATATCAAATTGATGGCGTGGTGTACAAACTATCCTCATTCAACGATCGGCAAGTCTGCGGATCATCATCACGAACCCCTCGATGGGCAATAGCACATAAGTTTCCACCCCAGGTGGCTATTACACGTTTAATTGATGTTGATATTCAAGTTGGACGGACTGGTGCCTTGACGCCGGTTGCTATCTTAGAACCTGTGGATCTTGGTGGTGTGTTAGTTTCAAGAGCGAGCTTGCACAACTTTTACTTTGCAAGATCGTTGTTGATACCCAAGAAGAACGATGACGGCAATGCCGCTGATGGAGGTAGTGGTAATATGAGTGTCAAGAAAGGAGTTTCAGTATTGGTTAGTAGAGCAGGAGATGTCATCCCTCAGGTAAAGAAACGAGTATATAAAAGCGACGAAGAGGATGTAATATCACACAAAAAGTATGCTAATCAAGTGATAAGTCTTGATGCTCCACAAACATGCCCTGCTTGTGGTTCTCCAACATCATATGAGTTCATTAGTTTACCACCGAAGAAGAGCAAGAAGAGGAACAAGGCTGAGGATGAATCGGTAGAATCTAAAGCAGATGCAGCAGTTGAGGAGAGTGGACAAGTCTTAAGATGTTCTGGGCCTCAACTACTATGTCAACCACGAGCTGTGAATGCATTAGCTTATGCGTATTCACGCGCAGGCTTGGATGTGAAGGGATTGTCAAAAGCCAAACTGAATCATTTGATGGATGAGGGTATCATTCGGTTTCCTTCTGACTTGTTCACCACCTTTGGAAGTAAAGATGGAGAAAACACATCATCGGAAGATCAAAAAGACATGCTCAGAGATATAGCTGAGCTACCTGGATGGGGAGAACAATCAGCTCAGAATGTAGCCGAGTCTGTTCGTTTAGTTGCCTCTGAGGGCGTTGATCTCTCCCGATACATCTATGCTCTCGGGATACCAACAATAGGTACTCACGTGTCACAATTGATAGCATCAGCCTATGGTGATGTTGATTCATTCTTAAAGGCACTGGATGAGGCCTCTTTATATACTGATAATGGCAATGGTGATGAAGAAGAAGACGAGGAGAACAACAATGAATCAAAACTAATACCATTTGCTACCCTCACCGGAGATGATACATCTAAAAAGGTCAAAGGGATAGGCCCTACAGCCATTTCTGCAATGGTCTCATTCTCCAAGGAAGAAGTACTTGTCAAGGCAGCGAAAGATTTGGCAAACGTCCTTACCGTCCACAGCGTTGATAATGATACCAATACCACTTCCAAAACTAATCAAGGAGGGATGACCGGTAAACAATTACAATTCAAAGATATGACTGTAGTCTTTACAGGGTCTATCCCCGGAATGTCTCGGACAGTAGCTCAGAAAACAGTAAAAGAGTTGGGTGCTAAATCAACACCCAATACGGTTAGTAAATCAACAACACTAGTCGTAGAAGGAGAAAAGGGTGGTAAGAAGGCAAGACAAGCAAAAGAGCTTGGAGTACGAGTAATTGATTATAAAGAGTTCATAAAGATGATTGAGACTTGAGAAGGTGCTAGGGTATTATCAGACCTGGCAAGATGATAGAAGAAAGCTCCTTGTTCTTGTTGTTTGGAGATACACTGACAGACAGAACAGACAGAAAACGACTAACATGAAGTGTCTCCGCCCAAGCTACACAGGAATTCTATATGTTACGTAGAGTCCAGGAGCTCATTCAGGAGATATTCCTCCTCTAATTATTAGTATAAAATCTACCCCCATAAAGCGAGACGACATAAACGATGTCGTAGGAAAGAATAACCGCCTATCGCCAAAATTGAGGTCGATACATAGACTTGCATAAAACTAAACGAGCCCTCCTTATTTAGTCAAACATGATCACCTACCTACCCGTAGGAGCAGAGTTTGATCACAATTACATCCGAGAGGCATAATATACTCTCCCATAATAATAATTTATCATCGGCGGCGACAGAGGCTTGTAAATATTGAGAAAAAAACGTGCACATCTTGTGTCCATATCTTGTGAAAAACTCAACCTCCCTACAATACCACAATCATCTCTTGCAACCCAACTATCTCTCTCCACTATTACCATAAGTATAATATTATTTTATATAGTTTCAATCAGTTTTTGAATTTTTGGAGCCGTTATAAGCAACGGCAGCTGCTACCTATACACCTTTACCTTAACAACAACAACACATTCAAACAATAAAGACGATATCAATACATTAAAGGATTATGCCTCCATACAATATGGACTGCTCATCTCACAGCGATTCCTATTATGACAGCAACAATAATAATCAACAATCTTCATCATCAACAACTCCATCCTCACCAGCTAAACAACCGCTACACAAATTGAACAAATCAACATCCAATTGTGTAACACAAAATGAGTTATTGCAATTGGCAGCATTAGAATTAGAATCATTTAGGCGTCCTACATCTTCTGCTAACAGCAGTAACAGCAGTATTAGTAGTCCTCAGCGTAAGGTTAGAAAGCAAAATTCAAGCAATTCACTAAACTCTACAAATTCCAACTCATCCAACGAATCAGTAGATCAAATTGAAGAAACAGAACGGGCCTTCCCACAGGCCTGTCTTCATCTACTACATACACTATCTGGTAATACAAAATGTCATGATTGTTTAGCCCCATCCCCGTCATGGGCAAGTGTATCATATGGTATCACATTATGTTTACAATGCAGTGGCAAACATCGGTCACTTGGTGTAAATGTTTCCTATGTTAAGAGTTTAACATTGGATAGTTGGAAAAGAACAGAAATACTCTGCATGTTAGAAGGAGGGAATGGACAATTGGATACATTCTTTAGTAGACATGAAATGGGTAGTCCACAAATTGCTGCTACTACAAGGAAAACATTAGATAGTCCTTCCTCCAACAGCAGTAGTCCACCTCGGGGTAGTCCAACCACAAAAAATACAGTGGGTGTATTAGACCGATATAAAACAAAGGCAGCATCATTCTACCGACAACATTTAAAATCACATGCTAAAACTATTGCTAGTAAGGATGGTTTATATGAAGGTCGAGATGCCCATCGTAATAAGAAGAAGAGTAGCAGTTCATCAAAGAGTAGTAAAAGAAGGGGAGACAAGAGTAGCAGCAGTAGCAGTGGCGGTGGGGGGAGTAGCAAGGGAAAGACGAAATTATTAGGAGAGAAGATGAAGAAGGGTAATGAGGTTGTTCAGCAGATATTGGAATCTGTGACTGAAGTAGATATTGATAGTTCGTGTGGAAGTCAACGATCTGCCGGTTTCATGTAAACGTCGGTTGGATGAAAGCTTTCTTAAATTAGATTATTAGTGTGCTTTTAGAATAAGGTTCATATCTTTTTGTTATGAATTATGAATGACTGATCCCCGCCGTAGCACTTGCACTGGAGATAATTTGATAGGGAAATTAAGGTAATTAGTAAGCATATCAAATGGCTATGTGCGTTATAAATAATACATTAAGTTATTCTTTGGCCCTACATTAGCTGACCATCTATTCCCCCAATAAGATTTGGGACACATAATAAATACAAACAAACTTGCGGCTGGTATCCTACTAACCCTCAATTGCAACAACATATAAAACACAACCCACTACTACTATCACACTGCATTATTTTTAACATTCTTACGAATTGATAATTTACACTTCTTTGGTATTGATTTAAGAGCCTTTACCCCCTTTTTACATATACTTTTAGTTGTACGATATATGTGAACTTCTAAGGATGGCAAGTCCTTCTTCTTCTCCTCGCTTTGTTGACTTTTTGGTTTTTGCGGTATACCATTTTTATATACTATTCTTGGTTTTGGTGTTGTATTTGTTGTTGTATTGGTTGTAGTAGTGGAGTTATTGACACTTGGTCTTCTAATAATATATGCTGACTCGGGCCCGATTATGGCCTGAATCCTCGACACCTCACCCACTCTAGAATCAAGTAGCGGTTTCTTCATTGGGTCTTCTTGTACTGTCGATAGTCCTGTAAAGCCTGGATCACTCTGTCGTCTATCAAGTCTACTCGTTGTTGGTGGTGGAGTTGACAACACATCATCGTGAAAGAGTGGAGAGGGGAAATTATTGTTTTTGTTGATATCGTCGGCATTGCTTTTTTGCAGCAATGTGTACTCATCGTTATGATGAGAATCTACTTCGATATATGGTGGCATTGTATATTAATTGTATCGTAGTATAATATATAATCATTTAGACTGATTAGAGTATTCGATTCATCTCTTTTTTCTTCTTCTATTTTTGGTCTTGACATGAATCTGTTTCATGTATTGAGAGTATCTCAACTATGGCCAATAAACGACACAAATCGAGATTAATCAGTAGACTCTATCACTATATCGATATGCGGAATGTTTTGCAATAGATGATTATGAAGATAGGTGATTAGTTGCCTGGTGGTGGCCAGGTGACTGGCGATGCTTTGGCGATTTAGTCGAGCGTTTAGCTCAATACATACTCTAATGACTCATACGATGTTGTAATCGATGTACCTAGGTAGATACGAAGCAAGCTGTCATAGAATTAGGAACCAATGCAGGGACACAAAGCAAAAGAGAGGAGAGTCAGCAGAAGAAGTATGAGGACAATGAAAGCCGGCGGCTGCGTGCTTAGTATTTTGATGCACATCTTGTGTACAATATCTTTCTCATCGGCATTTACATCAACAACAACAAAAGGGTCGTCGACACTATCAAGAGTATTTTATTCAACAACAAACAACAAAAACAGCAATAATGAAGAGACGAAGAAACAGCCACATATTGTTGTACTCGGAGGAGGATTCGGAGGCATCAACACGGCATTAACATTACCAACACTTCCATGGGCAGGTGATAATAATATGCAACAACCAAAGATTACACTAATAGATAAATCAGAACGATTTGTCTTCTTACCATTATTATATGAATTATGTGTAGATGATGCAAGTGTAAATGAGGTGGCACCGACATTTAAATCATTGATTGAAGAGAATGGTGGAGTAACCTATCCTGGCTTGATCGCATCTTTGGGTAGTGGCTTACCTGATTTGTCATCTGCATTGCAACTGTTTACATCTAGAAAAGAAGAAGAAGATAATGATACTGATGATGAAACTGACATTTCATTTGTACAAGCACAAGTAGAAGGAATTGATGTTAATACACAACAAGTGATCATTTCAAAGTCATCATCATCAAATAATGGTAGTAGCAGTGTTGAAAGTATAGACTACGATGCATTGATAATTGCAACAGGATCAGAAATATCATTAGATGCAATACCCGGCGCTTCGCAATATGCATTACCATTCTATACAGTTGATCAAGCATTTGAACTAAAGAGACGTTTGAAACTTTTGGATACATATTTAGATTATGCAACTCAACAGCAAAGTGATGGTGAGAAGAAGCAGCAACCGCCTGTTAACATTGTAGTTGTTGGTGGAGGGTATGCCGGTGTTGAGTTAGCAACAAACTTAGTAGATCGATTTGGATCTGATGCTGCCAAAGAAGATGGTCGAGTTAATGTATCTCTTGTACATCGTGGAGAGCAAGTGCTAGAGTATGCCACTGAGCATAATAGAAAAGCCGGCACGGATAGACTGAAAGAAGTCGGTGTCAATGTCATGACATCTACAAGTGTTGTAGAAGTGTTACCTTATGAGAAAGATGCAGATGATGGCAATGATATGATGCCAGTTTTTCTAAAGAATGAACAGTGCATACTCAAAGTCACCACAAAGTCCGAGGACGGCGCTGATGTAGAAGAACTATTACCAACTACGCTCCTTCTCTGGACTGCTGGAGCTACACCAACTTCAATTCAAAACAAGGGAATACGAAACTCTATACTTCCTCGTGACTCAATGGGACGTATTCTATCGTCACCAACATTGAATGTACCAGAACATCCAAATATATTTGCCATTGGTGATTGTAGTCGGCCTAAGAAGATACCATATCCAGGCACGGCTCAAGTTGCAATTCAACAAGCCACGGTTGCCGCATACAATGTCTATGCAATCTTGAATGGCGATGGTAATAGCAGTAGAGTAGGCAGTGGAAAAAGATCAAAATCAAAGCTATTACCATTCAAATACCTAAACCTAGGAGAAATGATGACATTAGGTAGTGATGATGCAACGATATCTACATTGGGTGGATTAGTTGAACTAAGTGGTCCTACTGCTAGTTGGTTACGGCGATGGATATATGCCGTTAGAATGCCAACTCCTAAACAAGGCGTTGTCGCAGCGATAGATTCAACAGGGAGAAAGCTTGCTAGAAGCGTTGTCGAAGACGGCAAAGGAAATCAAAACCTGTAGATTGGAAATAGAACATAATTAGTTATTCTAAACAATGCCAAACTTAATGATAATTCATCGAGATAGATGTAGTTTGAATGTGTTGACAAATACTTTTCTATATATACAGTATCTATATCAATATCAGAGCCCAAGAGAAGTCACAAGGATCATATTTTCAATCTGTAGCAAAAGCTTAATGTTTCGCCACAAATGTCATTCAATGTAATCATTCATGATGTTTCTCTCTAGCTCAATCGCACATATCATTATTGTATGCTCTGTATCCTACGCCAAAGCCTCAACTACCAATTTGCCGATATCATCCATATCGGTCTCCCTTAGTGCTTTGAATGGACGTTTCATACTTAATAATTCCAAGATAGGTTCATCTACACCCTCCACACGAACAACAAAGTTGCCCCGTCCTGGTTTTTCTGCATTTCTTTCTACAGAAGCATCACAACCATTCTCAGAGAGGTACGTCTGTATCTTAGCTGCACTTCTCTTGAATATACCTCACTATGTATCAAAAGAAAGAAATAAGAAAAGTATTAGTATTGAGAGACCAAGGGTTAGAGTACTACGTCCATAAAAAGAGACAAGTAGTAACCCCCGTGGAAGGGGTGGGGTTAGATATATCTCACGTAGTAATGAAGCTGACGCAGATATGAACACATCATATGCACAAAATATATTCATACTTGTTTGCAGGCTTCAATCGATACAACTGTATCCCCCGACGACGCTGCCTTTTTCTTAGGTGATACAGACTTCTTTGCTGGCTTTGCCTTGGTGGCGGTGGCCTTCTTGGCCTTGCCAGAGGAGCTTCGAGTTGTCTTCGCCATGATCCACAATCTTTGCAAATGAAAAATCCACATGCCATTAATGTCGCAAGACCACCACCAATTGTATCAGTATACTTTCTTCACCTCAAACCTATTGCAATTAAAACAACGCTTTCGTGGCACTGTCATGGAGTAGTATCAGGTTGAATTATGATCTACATATATTGACATTGATTGAATGATTCATGAATCTACTAACTAACTCTCAACTCTCATAAAAAAATGTGAAATAATCAAGTGTTGTTTGATGCTGTGTTTTGATAGCTAAACTAAATGACCACCGCTGCCTCCTTTGCAACAATAATATGCCATCATCAACACATTGGAATATACAATCATCATGGTCAAAGGCCGGCATTGGTACAAGCATCGTATTAGAACTGAAAAAGCCACCCACATCATCAATATCTAATGCTCAACCAAAGAAATCAAAAAGTAGTCCACGGATAGCATTTGATATAGGATGTACGCCATGCTTTGATGATAGTATACCCGCCAAGTATATATTCATTAGTCATGGTCATATAGATCATGTTGGGGCGTTGTTTAGTCATGCTCGTGCTCATTCTGTTAGTTATGGTGGGTGAGTTAATATCTCTCGTATGTGTAATGCTGTTTATTTGCAATAGGCTAACTTTCAAGTTGAATATCCATCGTTTGTTGATCTTACAATACAACTATACATATCATTTCGATATTGTCAACAGTGCAGCACCGACATACTTTGTACCGGCACAACTAATGCCGCAGATTAAACAATGTCAAGAAGCAATGTCGAATTTAGATGCAATGAATATACAACAACAAAGTGATGAGGATGGAGGTGAATGTGATAATGGGAATAGTAGAAGAGAAAGTTTAATCAATATGAATTTAGTTGCAGTAAATCCTGGTGATGAGATTGCATTGAAGGGTATTAACTATGGTTCTAAAACTAGGTGAGAGAGTGTGTGTGTATATGAGATGAGACGTACTGATACCAAAATCTCATTCTGATACGTCATTTGTGATATTTGACAACAGCTTCTTCATGAGAGCATTCAAAGTAGATCACGCAGGTCATCCAGCATTAGGGTATATCATTGGTTCGCGCACAACATCTGGTCTTAAAGCGGAGTATCAAAAACTAAATGGTAAAGAACTAAAAGAACTAGTCAAATCAGGTATATCAATTAAAGATCCTCCCATTGAAAAGATTGAAGTTGGTTATACTGGTGATACTTGTGCTAATGGATTAATGAAACAACAGATAGCAACTGCTACTGATGATGAAACAACGATAGGATTTGATATTGGACAAATGTTTCAAGCAGAGGTACTATTATGTGAACTTACATTCTTGGATTCATCCGAAGGTGAAGAACAGAGAATCAAGGCTAGACAACGCGGTCATTTACATATCAATGATTTAGAGGCTATATTCTCAAGTCATAATCAGTTAGAAGTGGACGATCCAGAGTCAAATAATACCACCATCACATCTCAGGAGTTTCCAAAGAGCATCGTCTTTTATCATCTTAGTGCCAAGTATCGACCTGCCAAACGAGCAATGGATTACATTGCCGAGGGACTAACACAACAACTTATTGACAGATGTTACATTGCTATATCATCCATGCTGACACAAGAAGAACAAGCATGTGACTTTTCTATATCTAAGCCCAATGGATGTGTTTCGTTAAAAGAATATCTATCTTGAAAAGATGCTGTCGACAATGTCATAAGTTAAGGACATGGAAGAATACGTGATCAACAAAGTGATGTGAGATTGTCACATTATCTTATTACAATCATGCTTGGGCTTTCTGTGCCTGGCCATCCTGTTGTATACAACAAGTAAAACCAAGATTGAAGATGATAATAACAACCAATGCCTCGTTATGTGCTGAATCAGTAAGGCGTCACTACTATGCCAAGTTGAGCCTCTCAAATGCTTGAAGTATCTCGTCTTTCTTTCAGAGTACAATTCGGGAGGAAGGATGAGTACATTTTTCTGCTGCTCGGCTGATAGACTATTGTACACAAGAGAAATGAACATAGAACCCGTGCTGTACATGACAGTCAAGTACGGACTTCCATACCACCTGTTATTAGTGCTAGACAGAGCTTCCATTACCTCTTTGAAGAATGTTTGATTTGCATCCAATGTCCAAGTCAAGATACACTCCACCAAAGTGGTAGAGAATGAAGTACCGTGCTGTATCAACTCGTTGGATATTGTAAGGGTATGATTCATAGACTGGCAGGAAGGACGGGTACTCCTTCTTCAAGAAAGCAAGAACGCTCTCGTCTGTCCACAGAATAGTTGTCCAGTTCTTCTGGCTATAGATTTTGTGGCAGTGCGCAAATGCCGTCGTCCAATTCGTTGGCAAGTCGTTGTTGTTATAATTGGGCACGACAACTTAAAGTTCTGTATTACAGACCCCACCCCCCCTGATTCAGGTGGCCAACATGATTCTAGGATAAAAACGTAAGTTAGGATAACGATATATGCTAAGTTTGATAGCAAGTATAATGATAGCTTTCAACATAAGATAACATTTAAGTTAGTAACAAATACATACTCCATCACACTATCTAGTTAGTCTTTGCTCTTGCCTTACGATATCCACTTGCTACTGCCCAGTCAGCCTGACGCTTCCTCTTTGATTTACCTTGCTTTGACTTCTTTGCAAAGTTTGTCGAGGCATTAACCATAGGAGGTGTGATACGTAAGTCAAGGCAGTGCTTGCAAAGGGGTAATGGAGCCTTGCCACCACAATCTACCTTCTCTGCAATTTGATCTGTAGTCATGATATGTCTTCTTCACTGCAACAAAAACAACACATCTGTGTTGCCAAGTTGTCCGTATTTCGAGCAAAGCCATAGTACTGACTCTCAACAAACTCTCCACAACGAATTGATTGCCTTGTATGAAGCTCATCAACAGGACATTCCATCCCGCATACAAAGTCCTCCTTGAAAGCTTCGAGTTTACTCATCCTCTTCTCCATTTGGTTCTTTGATAAGTTTCTACCAACTTTTCGCTCAGAATACATTCCATAGATACAGCGAACTTTATCACAAGTAATACAAGTAGCCACATCTCGCACTCGCTCGCCTTTGAATAATGAAGAACCTCCGGCATCCTTATCAGCACAGCTTTCTCTTTGACAATATCAGATTCATGAGGATGCTTATCTAGCGTCGGTAGTTCTGCTTTCAACTGATCAAACGTCATCTTCTTCTTCAATGTAACTGCCTTGGTTTGACTTGGTGGTACAAAATGACCAACATTACTTCGATCAGCAATAGGACGATCCATATGTCGAAGGGTTAACTCTCTTAAACAACCATCTTTTGTATCAGGAGTACGAACGTTTCTACCGAGCTTTCGGCAAACAGTACATGCCTTGCTATCACAGATAGATATTTCACTTAGATACTCATGATGCCGCACATGATTGTTAAACCATTCATACAACACGGGGAACTTTGATTTGAATTGACCCCATGAGCGAACACTTGTATCAAAACCCGGCTCAATTTCTTTAAGAGCATTCACAATCTCATTCACTTCATCTGGCCAATCTACTATCTCCACCGCTCGTCCATCCAAGTTCATTTGTGAAAACCGATTTGCAACAGTATCCATTGGCGGTTGCAATGATATTGGAAAGTTTAATAAATCTATTAAATCTAATCCAACAGCTGATACTACTTTGGAAATGTGATCGTCTTCACTAAAACATAAATCTTTCTTCTCTTTATTAATCTCTTCTCCAATTAATGATCGTAGAATTACATTAGTTTCATCAATAACAACAGCAGCCTTTGCAAATAATGCTTTTTGACCACTGCCAAATGCAAACACTTTAAGCTTGACGATGGTAGGGGTAATGGGTTGGCCAGTACCTCTATCAATTGGCAATAGGTCGCTCATACCAAAAAATGATGTAAGATTTTAGAGGACGATGTCTATAAACCAATAGATATATGGGTAGTTATTGCAATATTATTTAGTAATGCAGGTATTATTGTATGGTTTGTATGTATAATATATCAATAACAACTAGAGACCAATGACGCAATAATGTTTATTAGACAAAATTGCAGAAGAAAGAGTTCTTGCAGTTTGTGGTTTCAAACTTATCGGATACAAATATATATCCTATAAATATGATTTTGTACCCAAAAACATTACACATGTAATATAGTATCCTTGAATTGTTTTATCCTATCTACCCCCACCCCCCTCGGTTCTAACCTGAGGGTGTCTGTAATACAGAACTTTAAGTTGTCGTGCCCATTGTCAATAATTGAATCATCTCTCCACATTCGATGCATTAGAAGTGGCACTGTGGTGGTATTATTTGCTGTATTTCGTTGAATGACTGTCGAGTTGAGTGTATTGTAACTGCTGCTGCCTATCCGATAGAGATTAAGCGTTGCAATTAGCTCGCGACCGAAGAAGAAACCCAAAAGGAGACTAAATCCATGTCACTTTCATTTTCACAGCAATGTCAATGCATGCCACGAATATGATAATAAACTAACGCAAACCTACTAATGGTTAACTATATCTATGAGCATAGTTCGATAAGACGAAAGAGACTTAGTGCACGGAGTGAGGCAAAGTGCAAGAGAGCGAGGTATTGACCCTTGCCGGTATCCTTTTTTAGTTTCATTTTTCATTTTTCATTTTGGTTGAATTCAGATTCTGTCTTCTCTTATGTGTTGTATGGTAAGCCTTTAATCCATTTATGCATACTATCCATAGCCTACGACCATGCCAGCCATTAAAATAATTTGCAATCTCACTACTGCACCGCTTGCTAGTGATGATATGGTAAGACAATTATATTATACACGTCCGATAATTCTTCTTCTTTTTTTTCCCCTTACATTTTGTGTGGCACTTGTAATTCATATATTATTATATACTCACCACCTCTATGCTTCCTTCGTATGGTACTCTTTGATTAGCATATTGCAGTTATAATTTTGGGCTTTTATAGATTTATACAGTTCATGTAAGTTATAGCCATGCATATCCACACTGTAGGCACTCGCTTATGATAGTAGCACCATTTTAAGACGAGATGACAATGTTGTGGTGTACTATTAAGTTACTAAAGGCAACATAATCACTTCATCGTCTAAAAGCCTTTATTACCATAAGCGAGTGCCTACAGTGTG
>Ga0075437_14636_pt1 | contig 37242 bp, 23 predicted proteins | sample MintriMetagenome_FD_74266 | JGI IMG/M metagenome (GOLD analysis project Ga0075437, IMG submission 74266) | Marine eukaryotic communities from Monterey Bay, USA to study complex ecological interactions - Minidiscus trioculatus and... | ecosystem: Environmental > Aquatic > Marine > Unclassified...
TTATCCCTCATTAATGTTTTTTTTGTTTCCACTCTCAAATAAGTGATGGGTGTGGTACTAACTTATGTTGTGACGGTGACACATGTGAGGGAGGACCCGGGCAAATTCACTGTCAAGGTGGATGTGGAGGGAATTATTGCAGAGATTGCACAGACTTTATCCATTGTGTTATCTGTGACATGAGCAAAATCGCTCCTTATCGATATGATACCCGTGAAGACGGTGTATGTGAACACTGTGCACCAAATCATGGTTTTGAACCCTGTACAGAATGTAATAGAACAATTTGCTTCGATTGTGGAACAAAGGAATGTAATACAGAGATTGTTCACAAATGCTTTTCATGCACAAAGAAGGCTCATCTTACACTTCTAGATGGACTGAACAAGGTTGAGTGTGGTCATGCCCCAGGTGCTGAGCACAAGATCCGGAAAATGATAGGCAAGTAACCATCTCTATTCTAATATAGTTATTTGATGTAAGAGCATTGACCCATCAGATAAATATGTGCATACTATTACTTTGAAGAATGACACAACAATTGAATAAAAGAAGAGATAGTTTTTCTACAGGGGTGAGATTCAGCTATGAGGGATTTAGAATCATCATATACATTGCACTTTGAGAAAAACTCACATCATCCATATCTTTCTAAATTCACGTCATCTATCTTTATCACACAGACATGTGGGTATGTCATCTTTGTCATATCAAACATACTCATTATCACGTATATGTTATGGGTTTTTCTACCTGAATATGTAATTGACAGCATCATGTAAGATCCGATGTATATGCATGTATATTTATTTTTTGTCATTGCTATGCAAACTAATGCATCTTTAATCAATTCACTATAAGGTACTATCCACCAAGAGAATTGGCAGGTTATATACCAGCTTACCTAGCACTACTGTTTGTCTTTATACCAGTGATGTATATGGGTTTAAATATAGTCTACCATGATTCGGATAACATTAAGTGGTGAAAAAATGATGTTAAAATGAGAAGAGCAAATTACAAACTAATCATACACAACAACAGATGGGTTCATTTGAAGTGTTACTACTGCAACATAATAATACTTGGGACTTATATACAAATCATCTATAGTAAAATAACCAGTTGAAAAGCAAAGCTCCCCGGCACAGCCCAAACAAATCTATGCCCTTCAATCGTTGAATAGACCAAATACAATTCACAGAAACAAATAGTGAACACCCCCCATTCTTACACTATATTCATTTTTTTTCTCCTTTTTTTCTTGGTCTTTTCCACTTCAACTTCTTCTTCCTCCTCCTCCTCGCTCTCCTCACCCTCTTCATCTTCGTCAATCTCTTGCAGCATCGTGGGACAAGGTTGTTCATCCAAAATACCCGAGCAAAAGTAAATAATCTGCTTCCTACCAATCTCCATAGCTGCCCTTGGTCCCATGGCATAGGCCAATACCTTACCATCCTCACCCGCAAATGCACTATCTCCTGGTTCTTCAATCTTGTCTCTCAAGATATAATCTAATGAAACAAATCTTTCAAGTAAAGCATCAATATCAGGTGTTTCTCCAACTCCGCCCTCATCAACGGGAGTACCTAACGACTTACGACCACCACTCTGTCGACTCTTCTTCTTCCCCTCCACACTGGGTGGTTCACTTGGGATATTTTCATCCACACGGTGCAGTAAGTTGTACAAATGATGTTCTGTAATCCAACGTGTCTTTTTACCTGCACCCTTCATCTGTCCAGAACGTACTTGTGCTGTACCCTTACAAAATGCAAATGCCAATATCATCATTAATACACCCTTATCTGCCATAGTTTCCACATGTTGTGAATGAATATTCGTTGAATGTGTACCATGATCATCATCGGCAATATTATTAATCAAATATAATCGATTTTTAAATTTGGATGGTAAATCCTCTTCCATCTTCTCGGGGACACGACGTGCCTCAAATCCAAAAACTTTCTTTAATCGATCATTAGCATCCTGAAGTAATGCACCGCCAACACGTTCCTTCTTTAGATTCTCGCCCAATGCCTGAGTGATACACTTTGTCCTATCAATAGTTTCACCACCTAATGCCTTGAATAATAAAATACGTGATAAATCGGTAATAACCTGATTACGTGCAGTTGGATTTAATGCATTGAGTTTCTTCCTTTCGGCGCCCTTTTCAGCATCTATGAATTGGGATTGATCAGCGTCTACCTGTGTTAATCCTAATTGTGTCTGTGTGTAATCAAAATTGTTGGTACTTGGTTCATCTTCCTCTTCATCCTCAAGGATGAATGATGTTGTTGGATTACCGCGACCTAATCTCGGCATAATATTTACGTTGCTTCTGCTGTTTGAGGAATTGGATTATATGATATGTATCAGTATACTATATAAATATATAAATAATAACATGGTACAACTCAAGTGTTCGGTACATGAACCATACATAAATAAACATATATTATCTTCTTTAAAATACCACCTCTTATGAACGCCAATCGAAGACCACTTGAATAACCATATATTAAGCATAAATTCTGATATACGCACCTGTTACTGATGGTTTGGTCACCAATATAATAAATGGTTATTACACCACCACAATTCAAGTTGCTGGAAATGACACAAAACATTAGGATACCGTACACCACCAAGCAAAGTAAGTTGAGTCAAATCGCACCAAGCAACAAAACAGTAATGATTTGTTGATATTGTTGCTTCATCGGCAGCATGCATATACTACATTAGCACCGTTCATTAGCTGCTCTTACTGCAGATTTGTAAAAGGGAATGGGATAATCTTATCTTAATATGAGTCTTATTATTATCTTTTGGAATTCATAATCGCCTCATACACTTGAACTGCCTGTTTGACAGCCTTGACATTGTGTACTCTGAGAATATTGCAATCTTCATTCTTCCCATTATCACTGCTGCTCTGCTTTATTGACGCCAGACACGCGGCTATAGTTCCATAATCTCTCTCTTCTGGATCAGTCTCACCAGTAATCTTACCAATGAAACCCTTTCTACTTGGACCATACAAGAAAGGTAGCTTAGCACATGATCTTCTCAATGTTTCTACACCTTTCATCAGCTTCAAGTTGCCATCTAAATCCTTGGCAAAGCCTATTCCTGGATCGACAACCTGAAGCCATCGTGGTATACCAGCCGCCTCTGCTGCAGCTGATCGTTGCATAAGTTCTCTAGCCACAACTGACACTACTTCACTCTCATTATCAGTTGCAGAGCCAATACTACTATCCATAGTCGTACTGTAATTGGTCAATGATTGCATAGTCTTGGGATTACCTCTCATGTGCATAATAATCATTGGAACACCCAATGAAGCAACACACGATAGCATCTCTGGATCATGCGTGCCGCCTGACACATCATTAACAATATCTGCACCTGCCTCAATTGCTGCTCGAGCCACTACAGCATGGCGTGTATCAATTGATATGGGAATATCAGAACCTTCTTCTCTAATCTGCCTAATGACTGGTATAACACGGTCAAGTTCCTCTTTGATAGCTACTTCCTCTGCTCCTGGACGTGTAGACTCGCCACCCACGTCGATTATACCTGCACCATCTTTGACTAGTTGGAGTGCCTGTGATGCAGCCGATTTAGATGAATTGGAATACTTTCCACCATCACTAAAACTATCTGGTGTAACGTTTAGTATTCCCATGATTATTGTTTCATTGAAGAGTAACATTCTCCCTCTTGGTAGTGGTAACGCTCTCACTGCCTCTTCTTTTCCATCATCACTATTAGTAGTTGAAGTGTTATGTTGTTGATTGAGCAATGAGTCAAGCAATTCAGACATGGTCTTGTTTGAGATTGGATGTATAATCTTATCACTTTTCTTTCCTTCTTCTAAATCCTTCATGGGTGATAAGACAAATTCTCTTTCCAACATTCGTGGATGTGGAATCTCCAACCTCTCTGTATTCATAACAAGTGAATTAGATATAACTTCATTATCATCCAATGTCTCCGCGGCAGTACCATCATCATTGGTTACTTCATATCCATCAAACAACAAAATATCTAGATCGACTGGACGAGGGCCAAACCGTTTTGACCCAAAATCACGTCCCAAGTCACTTTCGACACGTTTAATAGAAGATAGTAATTCCAATGGTGATAATGAAGTTTCAACTTCAACCGCACCATTTAAAAAACTTGGTTGATCTGTAACATACATTGGTGATGTTGAGCGTAAGTAGGATGTTCGAATAAGTCTAATTGATGTAGGATTATTCACTTCGAGTAATTTTAATGCTTGTGCAATATTTTGATATTTATCTCCTAGATTTGATCCTACTGCTAGATATGCCCTTCTCAATGATTGGGGTTGTTGTGATTCATTTGGTATAGCAGTTGATGTGGTGCTATTGGTTCTAATTGTAGAGTTTGTGCACATGATGTGCTCATTATTGTCACCTCCACGCAATCGTTGTATTATTGCAGTTGATAGAAACGATGGTTTATTTGCAAATCTATAATGATGAATAGATCTTCTTCTCTTAGTATGATAGTGGTGTTTATTAACATCAGTTTGATATGTAAGTAATGACGATTGCCAACCTCGACGAGATGACGATGATGACGTGACAAGTGAGGTTAAGATGTTGGACGGTGTACCACCGCAAGAACGACGCAAAGCTAGCATGAATAAGATGATATATAATCCAATATATACTGTGTTCTTCCTACTCATTTCCGTCTAGAGCGTGTATATCGCCTCTCTACTCACCACATACTCATAGTATCTCAGTCTACGATCACATCACTCGACTACTCGTGATAGAAGTGGGTCCCATGAGGATACCGTTATGTAACTCAACTAGCGAAAATGATGATATGACTCCTTTGCCGCCGACCCCACGCTAATATTTGAACTGACCAAACCATTGCAACAACTACTACAATAACCACATCTCTATCTCTCTATCAACCTCATTAATTAATGGCGACAACTAAGCAATGTCTAACACCAAGCAAGGGTGCATCACGCTTGCCGAGCAATCCCTTATCATTGTCTCCTAATAAAGGAGGTAGTCATCATACACCAACTAAACGTCGTCCAGCCACCACACCAAAGAAACGCTTGGGTAATAACAGTTCTAATAATATCCCATCACTCTCACCACCATTATTACGCACACCACCCAAAACAATATGCCGTCAGGGCAGTTCAAATTCCTCAACTGATAGTGGATGTGGTACACAACAGATAATCTCATCAACCTATTCAAGTGATAGGTTCATACCGAACCGTTCAACACTACGTGTTGATATTTGTCGTGCATCTGTGGAATGTGCTGAACGTAATTTGGACAAGACGTTTGAAAAGTTAACTAAACGTCAGGCGGAATTATTGGGTGGTAGTGGTTCTGGTGAGAACGGCAATCCAAATGGTAGTAGCACGCCACCACCTGTTCATGTTCCACCAACTACTGGAGCTTCTCCTGGTGGCACTGGTAATACCAGTAATACACAAGGTGAAAGTTCGACAACACCACTACAAGCTGAATTCAATAGACGTATGAGAGGTGCACTATTGAATATTCCCATGGATGATATCGGCAGTAGAAACATTGGTAGTACATCATCAGTTCATACTGTTTCAACTAATAGTGGTGATACTGCAAGTCATCATCATCAATCATCAGTAACAAGTAGTCCAATGGGTGGTAATCATAACCGTGAGAATGTCAATAGCATTGTCTATGCCTCATTGAATAATGATGATTCATCAAGTGGACATGCAAGTACTTCACCTCTTCCACGACGGGGTAATATGCAACGTATGTTATCATTCCAAGGGACAAAGCGTGAGGAAATAACAAATGTTTCAACCTCATCTTATCGTTTAATGAGTTCATCTTCAATTGATGACAGTTCATCAACAAATAATAATGGCGGTTCTTCAACTCCATGTTCAACATCTCCAAAACGTCGTTTGATACGTCAACAATCTGCTATCAGTTCACGGTCATTAGTATCACCCAACTCACCCATTAGACGTCAATTATCTGCAAGTACTTCTTCATCAAGCAGCAACCGTGGAGGAAACAACAATGTAGATCCATTTCAACATGATCAATTACATGTCTTACATCGTGCTGCATCAAATTCAAACTCCAATTCAACCTCTGGAACTTCACCATTTGATTCTCTATCACAGGCTGAGAATCGATTACGAAATGTTACTAAAAGTATAGGCAGACGTATACCAAAGACTCCATCACGCATATTAGATGCACCTGAATTGGTTGATGATTATTATTTAAACTTGGTATCTTGGAGTGAAAGTAATGTACTGGCTGTGGCATTAGGTCAATGTGTCTATTTATGGGAAGCTGAGACTGGTAATATCAAACATTTACTAACATTACGAGAAGAAACTGACTTTGTTACCAGTGTTAGTTGGGTCAAAGATAAAGGAAATAGTCATTACATTGCAGTCGGTACGAATCATAACATTGTCCAATTATGGGATGCAGAAGCTGAACGTCGATTACGAAGTTTAGATGGACACTCGGCACGTGTTGGTGCATTAGATTGGAATCAACATTGGTTAAGTTCTGGTGGACGTGACTCATTAATTGTCCAACATGACGTGCGTAGTCGGAATCATGTAGTGAGTACCTACGTTGGTCATACTCAGGAGGTATGTGGATTGAAATGGAATGATGAGGGTAGTACTCTTGCATCAGGAGGGAATGAGAATCTACTTTGTTTGTGGGATGCATCCATGTCACATCGTCGTGGTCCAAATACACCTGGGTATAATGAACACAATTATGATATGAACAATATTGGTCCTAGATTGGCCTTGACACAACACAAGGCGGCCGTGAAGGCTTTGGCATGGTGTCCATTCCATCGTGGATTATTGGCAAGTGGCGGAGGGACTGCCGATCGCACAATCAAGTTCTGGAATACCAATTCAGGTGCAGTATTACAATCAATTGATACCGGAAGTCAGGTCTGTTCATTACTCTGGTCAAAGCATCAACGAGAGATATGTTCAAGTCATGGGTTTAGTGAGAATCAGTTGATTCTATGGAAGTATCCTACCATGACAAAGATTCAAGAGTTCAAGGGTCATACTGCTAGGGTAAGTTTTGTGTTGTGTTCTTCGTGTTATCTTATGTTCATGATTCATGTACTTACACATTTTGATGGTACACTTTATGCTCAGGTTCTTCACATGGATCAAAGTCCAGATGGGGGATGTGTAGTCTCAGCTGCAGCTGATGAAACTCTAAGGTTTTGGGATGTATTCGGAGCTCCGCCTAGCGAACGAAAGGCTAACAACCTAGCTATGGGAAACTTTTGCGGTAGCTCAATGATACGATGAGAGAGGAAGATATGTATGTATATTTATGTATATGATTATAGAAAGTATCTGTACAATATAGAGTGTGTTTGTTGTGTTTTGAGAGAAGAGGGAGTGTATCTTAAAGAATGTTTACTACTTACCAAGAGGAGTTTATGAAAGAGCTAGATAGATGTGAGAAGTATAGGCTTATAGTCTGCTATAGGCTTCATAAGCTGGAAATGAGATAAACGAGCCCTAGCTTATCAATATAGTTATCTCTCCCTCTGTATCTAAGATTATTATGAAGTATACTAATGTCTCTTTTGACTCCTTCTTCATATACTACCCCTTCTTCATGTACTCTAATATCTAGCGTATAACTTCCTGAATGTATCAACATTCTCCCTCACAAACTGTTGTTCCTCTTCGGTTAAGAAGCACGTTCAATCAGTTACCCAGTCATCAATGTGCACCATCGCTTCATAGACAGAACATTCAGCTAAATTCACAGCCCTATTGTCAAATGCATCTCCATTGAGATGCCGAATTAACATTCCCCTCTCCATGGAACTTTTTCCGGAGGGATGAGGGTGGAATGTATTATAAACAATTTGGTGGACAAGACTCTCGCCTGTTTTGGCACCATAACCAGGGCACTTGAATATATTTTGAATCTTTTTGGTGAGCATCTCAAGTTCACCAACTACAATGCCTTTAGCCTTTCCAATCTCAAATCCAGAGAGGAAGGGAAGCACTCCTGGGATGATAACGTCAGCACCGCATTTGCCAAGATCGGACCTTCGAAGAGCGAGTTCCAGTAGAGTTGTGGCATCCTTCCATTTGTGTAAAGTAATGGATGGTGGCAAAGTATACGGAAGCATCTTCAGAGGAACCACTAACATCAAGTTTGCATCCAAGTCGCTTCTAGTAGCATAGCTTTCAAGAAGAGCCGTCCTAGCCTCAACCTTAGGTTCAATGATCATATATTGCAACCCGCCACTCTCAATAAGTTGGCCTGGAAGAACTTCGTAACCAGCAAGCAAACGCCTAGCGAGAAAGTTGAAAGCACTTGCAACCGAATTGCTATCATAGTGGCCAGAATGATCAGTTCGACTAGGAACATCCCGAGGAATGTCAAGTGCAATGAACTCCAATTTTAAAGGATGAGTTTCTTTAATGCCATCTGTGTAAAGAAACCCATGAGTAGCTGGCTCAGGGTCGCACGCCCTAAATAGTACGTGTTAATATGTAAGCCTCAAAGTATGTTCTTTATAAACAATTTGCAAATTAAACATATTCACATACCATGTCATCATATGTTGAACGTCTTTCAGCTCTTCTTTATCACCTTCATGACCAAGAAAGGACTGTGCTTGGCATACTGCTTTGTGAGCTTTCCAGTCTAACTTATTATATCGCCTACCCTACACAGCAATAACTCACCAGTACACACTTTTAACGTTTTGATAGAAGATCCTTCTATCCCGCAGCACTCACATACATTTGGGACGACAAGCTCACATAACACTGGATACATTTTGTTAGCATGGTCGAGGTGAGCTTGTTTGATTTCAGCACTTTGTCCGGCAACAATTGGGTGGCAATCATCAAAAATCCATGACTGTCGCCGACAGTTCCTGGTGTTTTCGGCATGATGTAGAGGTAATAACAGTAAAGAGTAAGAGCCTTATAATATGATGATAGGAGAGGACGGAGTAAAAGGGGGGGGGGGGTTCTACGTACCTATGTAGCATAATCTCCTTATTTGTTTTAGCGATCGAACGCGATCGGCGGAAGTAACTGAGTGAGACTTGCATGTACCTAATCCAGTTATAAGAATCTACTTTATCTATCCTGCAAACTATATGTAAAAAGCAAACTCATCTCATTTCCAACAATAAAGAATCTAAACCAATATGTAGCTCAATAAAACCAATTATCTTCTGCATACCTACCTAACCCCTAGACTTCCTGAGTGCTTCGGGTGCGGATTTACCAATAAAGTACCAGAAGTTGTCAAACACAATGTTTCGCTTTGCATCATACACAACTGAGTACGCTCCACCCATGCAGTTCTTAAGCTTGGTACCTTTGGGGGATACCAGCTTGGCTAGACTGTAGTTCAAAGGCATAAAATCGAACGATGCCCCCATTGTGCAGAGAAGAACTTCACGAACTGATCCAGGGCCACTCTTGGAGTAAATGATCGCCTCAACAGCTCTTCTGACATGGTATGAGACAATGTCATATAATTCACCGTTGTAAAACATATCATCATCGATATCAAACATTTCGTCCACTACTTCGTGCATTGTGTCTTCGTCAACTTCATACCCTCTCTCGAGTTCCCACAGAGCCAATTGAACTGCTACTTTCTTACGGTCTGAGGAGATAATCTTCTCCCCTTCCATTAGCAACCGGTCAGCGGCAATGTCATTCAAATCCTTCACAAGTGAAGGGGTTAGATGCTTAGCTATAAGATCATCCTGCTCTCCGTTGCCATATCGGCGGTGCGATACAAATAAGAATGGCCAGATTGTTTCTTCATTCCAATCCTTGAAGTAATAATCATCGGCAACTTCATTCACACAACTCATTAACACCTCCTGAACTTCCTTTGTCTCCACCAATTCTGATACTCTGTCCCAATTCGCTCCCCAATCATAGTAAACTGGTTCAGCAAAGCGACCATTTGCATCAGGGGTAGAAGTAGCAGTTGTTCCCGAAGTTGGACCCTGATAAGGTTTCCCACCAGAGTATAAGCTTACTCCAAGAAGATCATTGGTACGCCCACGAAATGACTCAGCTGCAGCGTTTAGATTTCTTCGACGCTTTTTATCGGCCAATAAACACAATGTCTCAATCCTCACCAATAGATCAAACCATTCTTGAACACCGTTTAGTGCATTTAGCCGGATAGTAGCTTTTAGAAGGGATGGAACAATCCAGTGTTTCTTAGTAAGATTCTTTACGAATGGTACACATTTCGGACCTCGAACAATATTCCGCCAGCTACGACATGTACCAGCTGCTGCAATAACTTCCCGTGTATTGCCTATGTAACTAAATGTTTTGAGAAGGATCTCCTCAGAAAGCTTAGAACCACAATCACTCATCTATTAATTTACACTAATGTCGTATCTGATTATTATCCTTACCCTGTATATGTAATAATCATGATGTGAGTATGAAAATAATATAAATATAATATGAGATGATATATTTGTACAGACATAATCAAACCCATTCAACCATACCCTTGCATGGCAAAACAGCTAAACATACCACCCATAAAAAGACAAAAGGATATAGCAGACAATTCTCCTGTAATGAAATGGTATGAGAATATATATTATGGAGATAAGAGTATGGTCATAATTGTCAATCCTACATCATTATCATGATATGTATTGCAAAAAAAATATGACATAAGATGTGTTCAAAAACACTTAACCCCATCGAATAAAAACATCAACACAATAGATAAATCCCTTACCAGTACTGCACAAAGGAAGTGAGCTGATTAGATTAGGAGATGAGGACAGTAAGAGTAAAGTGTAGTTGTAAGGGTACCTTGGAGTTGAGTCCCTATTTTAGCGATCGAACGTCATAACTGTAGTATGTTTCATGGAGCACCAGCAAAGCAAGGCAAGTGCTTTGATACTCTAGTAGTGTACAGCAATCCTTATATTTTCAATTATCATGTGTCTACTTTAGGAACAGTAATTATCAATAGCATCAAAAGCTTTCTCGTGTGTATTCCCGGCAGGTGCAGTTGGCTTGTATTGTCTTTGCCTAAGCCATAACTGACATATCCATTTCTCACTCTCTGCGTCTTCTGAAACTGCTTCTCCGCAATGTAAAGTACGGATATCAAACGGGGCAGTGGAAATTCCTCCCGCGGCTGGGAAGAAGAGTAGAGACGAGCCTTTCTTTGGCCTTACTTTCAATGGTCCATCATCTCCGCCTAGGTCTCGAAACATTGTTGCTCCTCCCTCTTTCTCTGTCAAATCAGTCAAATATACTAGTAAAGTTGCAACACGTTGTCCAGCTCCAGATTCATTTATAGCCTCGTCTGGTGACAGTGCATCTAAATGCCAGGTGAACTTCTCGTTACGTCTATATCTCACAGTCTGTGGCTCTTCCCATCGATTGATACCTTCCAATCCTAACAATCGAGATGCTTTGGCCATCAACTCTGGAACACCTTCAAAGTAGTGAAACCAAGTAGTGCTAGTACGTTGTGCTTGGGAACGTGAATCTTTCCCAACTGTTTGAGACTTTCCTAGTAACATGGGTTGTAGATTACTCAGCGATGACTGTTCATCGCTCTTTTCTGCATCTAATGATAATTGTACATACTTGTCACATTCTTCTTCAGTGAAGAAGTCATCAATTGCTAATACCATTGGGTCAGTATGTAATAAACGAAACTTTTCAAATGGTTTTATATTGTTCAAGTCAAAGGTTGATGAGCTACTGCTTTGACTTTCTTGTGTACTGCTCTTTTCTTGTGCATTATCACTAGGCAGAAGGTCATCTAATGAGATGGCTGGAGTTGATAAAGGTGATGGTGAAAGCAAATCATCCAATGCATTACTGCTTTTACTACTACTTGATCCACCCGATAAGATATCATCAAATAATGATCCATCATTACCTTCTGTAACATCCCCACCATCAGAAGAAGATGATGAACTATCGACAGTACCAATCGACTTATAAATTGCATTTTCTCCGCCGAAGTTAAACTTTTCTAATCCATAAATCTCTTCTAATCTATCGTACATTTCTTCTGACAGCATACTACCCTCTCCTTCATTGGTTTGTGTAGTTGATGGTACGAGAGTTTGCAATACTTTATCCTCAAGCTCTGGATATTTGATTGTATCTTTTTTTGAACCTTTTCTTGATGATTTCGGTGCTGCACCAAATCCCCCACCCTTTTGTTTAGTAGATGATTTCTTCTTCTTTTTATTCTTTGCAGCTGATTTAGACGCATGTAGAGCTACTGTCGGTAGTTGATGTATGTGATGTGTATATCTTGTAGAAGTTAAAGGATTGACAAAGGCCGAAACAGTCTTCACTGTCAGTGCTAATTGCAGTAACACAGCAGAATATATCGATATATAATATACTGTCATCTCATCTATTATCAGTTGTCCTGTGTTGTCTTCTTTATTATGCCCCCATCAACTCAATCAACCCATCAATAAAAAAATGACGATGCGGTATCCTCCCCTTTTTCTCAGGCGCTACAACAATACAAATAAATATTGCTCCAATATGTGGCAACTATTCAATATTATTGCCATATGCTTGCTATTGTTAGTATCATTGCAGTATCAATACACCATAGAAGCATTTTCACCGTCGACTAGAATTCAAAGAACTGTTTATCATAGATCGTATCACGAAGATACTTCTCAAATCTGAATGACGACGTTGATGTGGATATAGATTCAGATAATGTTGATAAAGTAATATATCAGGACACAATTAATAATAATGATGATGTTACAATATTCAAAAGGATACGTGCTATATCGTATAGAAGTGCACTCTTTATATCCTCGGTATTACTTATAACATCGGCAATATTTGATAGTTCCTTCCTTGATGGCACAGGAATCGATAGTAGTACATTCGTATCAATAGTAGATAGTTATCTTCCACTGGCATCTGGACTATCACTATTACTTGCTCCGGTATCAAATAGATATACTCAAGTAGCAATAATATCACTTGGGCTAGCAACATGTATAACAGGGACAAAAATACTTAGTATCATATCGCTAATGAGCATTTGTATTCGAGAAATATTATACTTTGGCTTAGCTTTCAAGTGGGAAGCTTTTATATCACTGATATCATTACCACTTCTTCTTATAAGTGATGATTATGATATGATTGCAGCTCCGCTATCAGCATTGGCTATCAGTGTATTGGCAGTTGGTAAGGTCTTCGAGCCGATACAAGAGGATTATGTGAAAACAAATAGCGAATTCTTGGCCGACTGAAATGAATAAAGGTTTTGAAATATCTAGTAATACAATTCAGTTCTATTCTTATCTGTTTACTGTGCTAGCATCTCTACTTACACAATAGGAACCTTTCCTGCTGCAAAGTCTCGAACAGTTGCCATTGGCCAGCGAGATCTAACAATCCCACATATTGGGGGTGCTAACTTCATTTCAACAATGAGACGTTGACGGCCGTGTAAGCGATAGAATGGAATCCATCTCTCATCGGAAGCAGATACTTCAGTCGCCACACCAGAAGTAGAAGCAGAGCCAAAGTGGTATCTCCATCGGCGGAATTGTGTGGAATAGTACTTTTCATCTTCAGGGTGAAACGAGACCGATGCCAGCTCATTATCAGTGATTGGTTTTAGATCTGGTTTAAAGGCTTGATCTTGGTATGAAGAGACAGTGTCTTGAACACTAGCATTACGCTTCTCCTCCAAGTACAAATTCCTGCTAATAGAATCCTTGACAGTGCGTCCCTCTTCTTCCTCCTCAAAATCACTGTCATCAGGGATCACTCCAAGTGATAACGTCGTCTTTTGTGTATCCTGATTAAAGACACCGTCATGCATCGATGTGATGACCCTAAAGCTTGTACGATCTCCACTCCAAACATTCCAATGAGACAAAAGAAATGCCCTGCCAGGATTATCGAGAGTATTCAAGCTACCAATAAAGTTCTTTGTATCCAGAAAGAGAGTAGAATAACCAAGATCTCCAAAGCACAACCAAATGGGCTTGACAGGGCGCAACATCTTGGGAGACAAGACAGTCTTGTTATTATTCCTCTCTATCAAGCCAATGCCAAATATATCAGCATCCCAACTCGTGTAACTATTGTGGATTTCACCAGTGAGCAAAAGACTCATTAGCTCAACGGACATGCAGTTGTGTGCCTCGGACAAGGCTACCTCGTTCCCACCATTCTTGTTCTTCTTGAATTTTATTTCCAACTGTTTGAGCACATCTGGACCTTGACAATTGAGTAGCTTTTTAGGCAGCTTTAATGTTGGTCCATGACAACGAAGAATAGTCTCGAGAAACAGGGCCATACCTCCAGGCTCTTTGAAGGATTTGAGATGTGTTCTCACATATGACTTGATATCATGTATGTTTGTATTGGATGTCTTGAAGTGAACGTCTTTTGGATCTTTACCCTCGGGCAGCTTTGTAATATTACCAGCAAGATCCATCTCCCACCAACAGACTGCGGCTACGCGACTACGCCTTTGTAATTCTAAACGCTTAATGGTGTATATATCTTCCTCTTCAGGCTTGGTAGGGCCCTTTCTACGACGACGTGCCCATTGCTCTTCATAGGCTTTTAGTGTTGCTTCACAACGACGACTGCCAGCCGTAGCGGCTATAAAGATGAGAGATGAAAGTGCCTCGACTAATCGGGGATCAAATTCTCGCTTTCGCTGTTCCAACGAGAGTGAATCAAATGGTGCCTTTTCTGTATCACAAGCGACCGTCGATCCACCTTGAACAGATGCACCCGAATAGAGCAGTGCCGTAACAATCGACAATAATGCCGATACTCCTTGACAATTATATGGGAACAATCCTCTAGCATCCTTCAATGGACCAGTCTTTACCAATACAGAAGAAGTCTTGCGTCTACGTTCCCATTCCTCATCTGATGGTGAATATACAGCAAGACCATTACCACACTTGGAAAGCTTGAATCCACTTCTTAGCCAAGAAATGGGAATATTGACTCGGCTTTCATTGTCAGAATCATCGTCATCGTCTGATTCGTCTTCATTACGAGGATAAGAACTCCATAATTCCTTGGATGGGTCTTCAAAGGAAGCCGATTTGTTCAACCAAATATCAATATTCACAGGCTCCTCATCCGAATCGTCATCACTATCCTGCATGTATTTTTGAAGTAGACTAGGCTTGTTCCAAATATCTTTTGAGTTCTTGGCAGGTTGATACCTTGGCTCGCCTGGTCTCTTCTTCTTCAATCTGAAGACTGGTACAGGGCCAGGGAGGAAGGTGATGTCGTCATCGTCCGGATCTGAAACGTCCATTGCATCGTGCACGGGGATACCATTTACATTGTGATCAATCGCAGCGTTGGCAAGTCGAGCACGTAAACGATCCGCAGGATTGAGAGGTGGATTCTCGTCAATATCTTCATCACTATCATCCTCGTCAAGTCGACGCTGAGCGGCCAAACGTGCAGCTCGGGGGTTTGGACGTCTAGGCAAGGGATTACGTTGACTTCGAAGTCTCATGCTGCGACGGAGTGGAGCATCATCTTCCTCATTGTCGTCATCATTATCCGCTCCATCTCGGGCATTGTTTCTATTACCACTGGAATTACTATCATCAAGCTCATCCCTGCCAGACTTGGCATTATTGCTTGAGTTGGATTCATTATCTGAATCATCATCATCGTCATCTCCGCTATTACCTCCAGCACCAGCAGCAGATCTGGCACTACGATTATTACTACGGCCTAGTTCAGCCAACCACGATTCATATCCCTCTCTTGGATTGACACTGGGATCTACCCTTAAGATAGCGTTCATGGCCGCCGCAAAGGCATCGGCGCCAGAGCCTCCACGCAAGGCAGCATCCGCAGCTGCAAACCTTCCAGGACTAATGCCCAACAATGACGCGGCATCCAGATCGCGACGTCCGGCAGCAGCGAACTCTCCACCACCAGCCGATGCTGAAGATGCTTCCAACTGTGAACGGTATGCCATCAACCGATTTTGTAATGATGATATCTTCTCATCCAACTCTCTTGACAATGAATTATCATTAGGTCCAGCCCTTCTACGAAATTCACCAACACCGCCGCCATCACTACTATCCATACTTCCACTGCCACTACTCAATCCGGGTTCCTTCTTAATCTTAATCTTCTCCCTTGCCGATGGTTTCCTATCATCAGTATCATCAGAGTCATTCGAATTACCACGTCTACTACGTTTCTTGGGGATGCCCGAAAAATCAATTCCTCCACTATCAGAAGATTTACGCTTCTTATTACCACCAGAAGATGGTAATGCTGGCTTGCGTCGATCTAGGTTCCACTCATTAGGATCGGGTTTACGTGCTGGTGGTTTCTTTCGTGATGATGAAGAGGCAGCAGCTGCCTTTAAATACCGATCTCGTGCACCACTAGTACCACCCTCTGCTTTCTCAGAACTCTTCTTTTTACTGCTTTTAATGCTCTTACTACCGGCAACAGCGGCAGTGGATGAGATTGACGCACCTCCTGATGAACTACTTCTATGCAAATCCTCTGGTAGTGGGTTTTCTGCTGCACCATTTCCTAACTGTTGTGCAGACTCTGCTAAATAATCTTCCCAATATAAAGCACTTGCCAATCCAACATTACCCGCAGATGCTTCTAGTAAATACCTTGCCCTTGTCCTGTTCACTGAATTGTTATTAGAATTAGATGAATCAGGAAAGTTGGTAGCATGTTCACGTTGTAATCTATTTAATAAGCGTGATAATTGTTCATCTTCTTCACTGTCACTGCTCGAACCACGTGCGGCAGCAGCTGCATTGTTATTCCTTCTACTCATAATATCGTTATTATTGTTGTTGTTACCAAAGTTGTTATTTAATGACTTTGCTTTTTGTTTTCTAGTATTGTTTGTACTCTCCTCTTTGTAAGCTGAGCACGAACCACACCGTTCACCTGGATGATTTGATAATCCACAATTAGTACAATCCCACGGTGAATTTGATAAATGTATTAGAACTACTACGAGCTATACTGGTAGTTGTTGTATTAGTTCGCTCTTGCTTAGTAGGTGCACTGCTTAATTTTAATGGCTGAGTTTGTGATGTTATTGATTGTGATTGAGATTGCTGTTGTGCAATTGCCGCTGCTCGACGAGTGGTGATGGCTTTGTTGGTGGTTGTTTCAGATCGTCCTTTATTTATTATTGTTGTCCTTCTTCTTATTATTATTTTTCTCGGACTTGTTATTGTGAACTTTTCTTTAACTTATTTACAAATCATTATACACGTGAAAGTTATAATGAGATATAACTGGCTTATTGTGTCAGAATTGACACGGTACATAGGCTTCGTTGCTTCGTTGCTTAAAGATAGCCTAATATTTAGTTAGTAAGTGAAATTATGGGTGATATCGATTATGATTTTCTCGCAAAAATAGTAAATATTCAATATCTTTGGCTCCAGTGGCTATGGCATAATTTTTGTGTAGGTGATTGAAAAAGTAGAGCCCTTGCCTTAGTGTTTACTATCAAGTAAAGGTATCAGAGCATTTCATCCCTCTCATTATCGAAACCAGCAGGAGAGTGTTAGCCGCCTAGTATTATCTTTAGTCGGCAGCAGTAGATATAAATTCTGTGCATATACAAGATTTTCCTCTTTGGAGTTGAGCCCCGCATAACCCATATCGATACCTATATACTTATCCAAAATAGAGGTAGATATATCTGTATTATAGGTAATTATCGGCTGTGCTCGATAAATCTACGAGCATTGTCGGGCTTCACAAAATAAAATAAATACATAACGCACAACAACAATATCCATCATAAAAAATGGCTGGTGATAACAATGATAGGTTTTTTGAAGATAGTGGTAGTAGTGATAAAGAAGAAGAATTTGTAGACGAGGATAGTAAAATGGATGAATCGGCAGATAGTAAAGAAGATGGTGAAACACAACAAATTTCTAAAAGTACACAAATCACAAAAAGTAAAAGTACACCATCTAAATCTTCCAAGAAGGATAAATATTCAGAAGCAAATGTAAAAGCACGTACCAACGCCGATGGTTCCGTAATACCCGTTACTAAACCTAAATTATTACCAAATGGTAAATATCAAAGACCTAAAGGTAGAGGAAGAAACGGGTGTAGTTGGGATGAAGATCGAGGTGAGTTTTATGTTTTGTTATAATATTGTTTGTTGTTAAGGCTTAGGGAGCAATTTCAATTAGAACATAAGATGTAAGGTGTACTTTATGTGCGGTTCTAAGAGTTTTGGAGAATAGCTTACAATCCGTTTAGATGTACATATGTATTTATTTTGATAATGATATACTCTTTTTTCTAACATATCCCTTTATATTTTGCTTCAATTTGAAGGGGTGTGGGTGCCAATAGCAGAAGGTGCAGGAAAGGATAAGAAGAAGAAGAAACAACAAACACAAAAGAAAAAGCCTGCTGCCACTACTGCTGCTGCTCCATCATTTGGTAAAACTATGGTTCATCCCAGAGATATGGAAGTAGATGATGATGACGATTCGGATGATGATTCTTCATCAAGTAGTAGTTCAAGCTCCTCATCATCTTCTTCTTCATCCTCCTCATCCAAGTCTGAAGAAGAAGAAACCACAAAGAAACGCGGTAGAACAAAGAAAAAGAAGAAGACACCCAAGAAACAAATACAACTATTCGCATTCGATGCAGACTCTGAAACGAATAATCAATCCACATTATGGGGTCGACCAAAACGCAAACTAAAAGCCGTAGCGCGGTTTGATTCACAATCATTTAGTAAGAATCCAAATTGCAAGGCCGGAGAGGGTTTCAGTTGTCCACAGTGTTCATATGTCTGTTCGTATGATTCACGATCATGTGAAAATTGTGGTTTGGCGTGTTATTATGAGGCAGGTGTGGGTGTGGTGGTATTGAAGGAACGGAATGATGTTAGTGTTAGTCCTAAGAAACGCACGAGAGATGTTATGGAAGTGCCCAAGGCAGCTAAATCGACAACTAAAAAGAAGAAGAAGAGAAAGAGTAGTAAGGTTGATGATGTGGCTGAGAAGAAGCAGAAAAAGACTGAAGTAAAGCAACAACCAGTAAAGAAGACGGGTACTGCCAAGAAGACATTAAAGAAGAAAAAGAAGATTAGTCCATTAAAAGCCGCTCTAGCTGAGGAGGAGGAGAAGAATAAGAGTGAGGATAAAGATGAAGATACTGAGCAAACAACAACAAAATCAATTGAGATGGAGACAGCGGATGATGACAATGCCAAGAAGAAGAGTATTAAGAAGAGTGAGGATGGAATTAAAGATGATGAGCTACCAACAACTAAATCCACAAAGAAGACGGGAGATAGTGCCAAAAAGAAGAGTAAATCACCCCCAACTGCAGCGGCCGAGGAGAGTGACGATGAGCAGCCTGCTCCCAAGAAGAGCAAAAAAGAAAACAGTAAGAAGGCACCCCCATCGTCATCGGATACATTGATCCCTATTGCCAAGCCTTCTCCTAAACAAGGAGAGACTCCTCCCGTCGACAAACCACCCGAGAAGAAGGCAACTTCTGCAACAAAGAAATCAGCCCTTCCCAAACGTCCCACCCCTGTCAAACCATCTGTTCCAAAGAAGGCAAGTATGCCTCCTATCAAACATTCAATTCCGAAGGAAACGCCTGCATTGGCTGCATATACTATTCCCAAGCGCAATTCTTCACCACCCAAAGCTGCTGCTACAGTTGCTGCCGCTTCTCAACCTCCTCCCAAGGCAGCAGCTCCCAAACCCAAAACTAATCCAACCATCCAAAATGCTGTAGGTGGCAAGGGGGCACGGTTATTACCCCAAGTTCCAACAACTAAAACAAATGGCACAGCGAAGAAGAAACCAAGTGGTAGGGGTAAGAAACTTCCAACTCGAGGACCCAAACTACCAATGAATGGACATGCTAAAGTTGTCGAGAAGGGCGTTACTAAACGCAAGTCCAAGAAGAGTGCGGCGGCAGATGGTGCTGCAAAGAATAAAAAGAAGAGGAAGGTAATCGAGGAAGATGATTCCTCTACTTCCTCCTCGTCGTCATCTAGTAGCAGTTCAAGTTCCTCGTCGTCATCCTCTTCGGGTGAAGAAGAGGAGGACATGATTGTAGAAGAAGCACCACTTCAACAGTCGAGGAAATCATCGCCAGAAGATGATGATGAAGAAGGTGAAGCGGCCAAGGATGTAATTATTGCCTCAATACGAGAAAGTAAAAAGCCCCTCGAGGAGGGGGGAGATAGTCTTCTTGCTGAGACTGAAGAGTTGACAGAAGAACGTGAAATTGAAATAGTTAATGAGTTGAATGTAGACTTCCCTCCCGAAGATCATCCACCAGATATTGCAGACCTGGCTAATAATAAAAATGGCGCTGGAAAGTTGGAAGATTTAGTGGCCAGAGCAGTAGAAAAGACACAGACATTGAAAGCTGTCAAAGATCAGAAGAAGAGTATCCAGGCCAAATATGACACCCTTGTCAAAGAATCGGCCAAGAATGAGGAAAACCTAAAGGGTACAATTACCATGCTTATGAAGCAGATTCGATCTGGTAGTAGTAGTAAACCGGCATCGGCCACTGAGAATAAGCTTTCTACTGTTACAACTGAACGAGATGAGCTTGCCAAGAAGGTCTCCTCTATCCAACTGGAGAAGATTGAGCTTGGACGAAAGTTAGACGAGGCCAAAAGTGCCAATGTTACAGATTTGACCACACAACTTTCTGCCGCAACCGAAGAAAGTGCACGCCTTGATAAGGAGTTGAAATCTGCAACAGATGATTTAGCCACGGCTTGGGAGAAGATTGAATCGTTGGCTATCAAGGCTACACAATTACAAACATCCAATGAGTCGCTTACTGCCCAGCGTGATGCGGCAAATAATCGTGTAAAAGAACTCTTGGCAAGTGATGAGAATGTTGACGGAGTGTTGTCGTCTCTAATGGCTGAACGAAGTGAACTTGCATCGAGTGTGGAAGAGATCAATGGACAGTTCTCATCACTTGAGGAAGAAAAGCTTAAGGCGGTATCAAAAGCTACTAGTTTGGAAGCTACGATAGATGAGTTGCAGGGAAGAATCGAAAGCTTGTCAGCTGAGCTCAACACGAAGAAAGTGAGTTCGGAAACAAAAGTAAGTTCTGATATGGAAGCCAAGTATAAGAGTACAATTGATGATCTTGAGACAAAACTCAAGCGACAAAGTGAGGAAGCTTTGACTCTGAATGATGTTCAGATAACCGATCTCAAAGCTGAAGTATCTAAATTGAAAGACGAGAGAGACGAGTTGGCAACCAAGACTGAGGAGGCAACATCCCAACTAACCAAGTTGCAATCTACATTTGACATATTGAATAATGAGCGCGAGGCAGCTCAAGCGAAGGTGAAAGAGCTTCTATCTGGTAATAAACATAGTGATGAAGTCATGGAGGCACTCAATGCAGAGAAGACAGTCTTGATCTCAAAGATTGATCAATGTATCGAAAGACTTTACCTTGAGAAAGATGGTGAGTCGTCACAGGATGATGCTGCTGAGTTGGATAGATTGCACGGAGAGGAAAAGCTAGAGGCACAGTTGAAACAGAAAGAAGTTCAAATGGCCAAGCTGGTCAAGGATAAGGAAAAGCTCGAGGCGTACACCAAGCAGACACTTCAAATCTTTCAACAAAAGTATTTCGGAACAACGCAAGAATACAAAACCAAATTGAAGTTAAAGGATCAACTCATTGAAACCTTAGAAGCGAAGCTGGCCAAAGAGAAAAGAAGGAAAGAAGAAGATGATGATACCTGAGTGAGGTGTATATATTATATAGATGTTTAGATCGGCCTGTTTTGTTTGTGTTTAGTTTAGTTTTCCAACAATTCATAGCGATGTTTTAGCTCAGACTCTTCTAGCATCTCTACAAACATATCGTATCATACTGTATCACCGCCTCAATACCTAAGTACAATCATATTCTGCTGTAGGGTAAATCATCAACCTTTCCAAACTTCAAAGCTCTATATGCATCAGTGTACATTTCTTGCTTCATTTCAGCTAGTGTCGATAATGGATAATACAATGAGACAACAATCCATCTGACACAAACATGGTAACACATCTCATGCACATATGTTATATACAAAACACATCAATACAACACTTACTATATGCCTTTGGATCAAAGTATTCTAAATTCATTGAATCAGGCAAACCTTTAATTGCCCGATCAAATGCAACATTGTATAATTCCTCTATATCACACTCAGCATCGACAATACCATTCACAAGTGCTTCACTTGATGTATACTTCTTAGCAGTTAATATCCCTTCCCTTAACACTGTATGATTAGTAATCTTTGCCTTGCTTAATTCACTGAACCCTTTGGTTAATCTCATACCTAGGTTTGCTTCGGGCCATGAGATATATCCCCGTTTTGTACGCATTATTCTATGATCAGTTGAAAGAGAGAGGAACAAGCCAGCTCCGATACAATGCCCGTTAATGGCCGCGATAGTTGTGAATGGCAAGGTCAATATACGTGCCAATACCTGTGAATTGTATGATTCTATTAATGTAGATGATGGACTTTTACCTTTTGCTTGTAACATCCATTGTAAGTCTAAGCCATTAGAAAAGAATTTGGATGTTTTAGTTTGTGGTGTGTTGTTATCATCAAAGGATAGCCCCGTGATTATTAATGCCTTGTTGTTTGTATTTACCAATAAAGGATGTGTATCTATAGTATCTAATGCTTCTATTAATAATGATATTAATGTAGGATTAACTACATTCTTCTCATGTTGACGATGTAGTGATAATGTAAGTATTATTCCATTATGATCATCATCACTGTTGTTGGTAGGTGATAGAATGGTGGCAAATAGAGATACGCCATCCTTGTCAAATAAAGTCTGATTGTGACGTTGTAGGCTGGTATTATTTGACATTATTAAGTTGATACTTGATAGTATAAATCCGCAGCCGATCTTATAGTGATAACTAGCAGTCGATCTATAGTGATAATGTCATATTGGTATTTATGTGTAATACGATCATAGTACGATAATATCAGCTACACAACGCAATCGAGTCTCCACTTATTTTTATGGCGAGTTACCGGTAGCAATCATAGAGTTGTTCTATTTGCCAAAGGAATATACGCTACTAACTTTAATCCAACAACTAATAGGAAGAAGGTAAGAGAAATGCTGGATGAAGGTTTTGTAGTGCAGTGTGGCGATGTGTTGGGGATCACTGTTTAGACATAAATTTGGAGTACAATATATATATAATTTCATTTCATCTCTGTACTTGAGTAATGCGACGTACAACCACGGATGGATCGGATAGATAGAATGTTTTATTTGAGGGTGATATTAATATTGCTTGTATTTTATTATGTGGTGTCACTTTCGTATTGTTTCAAAGTGGAATATGTACTCTAACGATATATACAATACAACTTATCAACACATTATACTTTGTAACGATATATACAACTTATAATACAACACTTAATAATGCATCTTAGACGTAAAATTATACTGCAGTTATATTATACAATGGTTCGAAGTAGTGAAACTGAAGGAGCAAGGAAGAGGTTGGCGGCAGCAAAGACACAACTTTCATTCGCATCACAAAACATCAAGAACACCTTAGCTCAACAGAAAATTATGATGGAATCATTGAAAGCTTCGTTGGATGCAGCTGTTAAAGAAGTAGAAGAAGCACAGACAGCGTTGACAAATGCAGAGAAGAAATGGGAAGTTATCGATGTTGATCAAGAAACTATTTGTGGATTACCCATTGAGGAACTGAACAAAACATTAGATTATTTGTCTACAGTGTCATTCACCAACAGATGTTGAGAATAGCGAGGATGAAAGTTAGAGATTGGCACTAGAAGTAACACAGCATTCTTTGGTTGGAAGGTTTGGAACCGCCTACTATAAACATAAACATGTGAATTGTATGGAATACTATGTATCTTGTTATCTTAAGGACAGAACCCTTGACACGCTTGAGGATTAAGACCTTTGTAGTCTGCTTTATACATAGATGCTCGTTGTTTAGACAACTCCAATACATCAGCTCTTCTTGTATTACTCCTTGATTGCTGCATCATTTGTCTTCGTTCTTGTATGATACGTTTCCTTTCTTCGAGGCACTCACTATCACATTCTGGTGATATGGTGCTTGAGCTGTTGGGTACTATTGTTGCTTCCTTTGGTGATAATGATACGGGAGTGTCGTCTCTTTCTCCTTCTTCCATAGCATTTACAGGCTCGATAAACCAAGGTTGCATGTTGTCATCCATCCTATGTACTCTATTATGAAAACCAAGTCTATCTTCAGTAGCCAGAGCTATCATTCTTTGATTTGACGGTAGGAGTGACGACTCACTGACATATCGTGAGTATGCAGCTTTCATACGCTCTGAATGTAAACCATCACAATCTTCTATAGAAGCCATAACATTGTTACCCTCGATAGAGAGCAATTCATCGAGAGGTACATGATCCGTTATCAATACGCCTCGATCATGATCCATTTCATGTTGACAGCATCTAGCAAGCTCTCGATTCAATGTGATTTGTTTAGTAATTCCACATGATTCAAGTTCCAGTGATTCATATTCGATAGTGACCTTGGCATCTCGAAGTAATATTGCACGAAACTGAGGAGGTAATACCAAGCATTCTTCAGTCCATACCAACATTTCTGATTCGGGAGATCGATTTATTATACGAGGATTAACTAGAAAGGTACCTTTCTTATTGTTTATATTGTCAATGAATATCAAACTTGCATCGATACCACATTGCTGAGCAGCTAAACCCACAGCACCTTCTTCTCTTGCTGTATTTTTCAATGCAGTAGCTACCAAGTAAAGTTCTTCTAATTGCTTTTCATTTTGAAATATTGATAAAGGTACATTGCTTGATGGTATTCTTAGTATTGGATCAGGCCATCTGGCCATATTGAACGATTGTTTCGATGATGCTTTGGTAAGCAGTTCATATGCATCTGATAATGATAGTCTGGATAGTGAAGTGCCTTGCCAATTTGGTAATGCTTTATTTGAATAGTTTCTTAATTTGGGATCATGTATACTACTATATGTTTGTTGTACTCTTTCTGCTGAGTTAGCTATCAATGGATTAGTAATAACTGCCGAGGATGATATTAAAATGTTTAGAAACTCTCTTCTTTGTTTATCACAATCATAATATGATGATGATACATCATTGCAATAACCAAATGCATATGTTTGGAAAATAGTATGATGTGTTATGAGGAGAAGAAGGACTACCTGATACATTATCGACATCATGTGCCCATCTAACTCATAAATTGTGCTTAAGCTTTAGCTTTATATGCTGGTGTATTAATATACTTTCCTATTAGCGTCGGCCATCACCCATCACCATCATTATCATTATCTATCATTATCAACACCCTGCTGTATCCGTTTGGTCGCCATTTTATACTCCAGATCTTCCTCCCCCTGCTGCCCCCCATATGAGCTTTAAAATAATCACCTATTGGCGCTAATAAGCACATTCGTATACTGCAAGTATTGTTATTAGATCAGTTAACGTTCATTCGATTAGTGGTGACGGCTGATAACGGGTCGGTCTACTATTTAAGTAACAACACTCACCAAGTCACATCACCCACTCATCACCACCTGCTCTCCCCTCCCAAGCAATAACATTGTAGCACAGACTACAATAGCAATAACATTGTAGCACGGATAGAATTGTAGTATACCGATAGATATACCTATGCACGGTTTAATCTCTCAAGCACATCGTCAAATCCGCCCATCACAACTTATACACATATCATCAAGGTTGCGACATGGCAGCTCGCCCCTTCTAGCAAAACGATATAAGAAGAAAGTAAAAACTACATACGCAATTACAAGAGAAATACCTGATTCATTTGTAAACGCCGTCGTTCAACATCACTCCTCTCCCGACGATAAAAACAATGCAGTATCGCTTATAAAAGCTCGTAAACAACACAATGAATATGTAAAACAATTAAGTAGACATGTCCCTAGAGTACTAACTTTACCATCGATTGAAACACATCCGGATTGTGTATTTGTTGAGGACGCCGTAGTTGCAGTAGGGAGTAAAGTAGTTATCACTCAAATGGGGCATTTATCGAGACGGGGAGAAGTAGATTCGATTAAAGAAGCATTCTTGGATCGGATTGAAGGTATGTCTCATATATATGATATGAGAGAAGACGAAAATGCTTTATGTGATGGGGGAGATGTGATGTATACTGGTAGACATTTATTTGTTGGACAAAGCAATCGAACAAACACCGCAGGATTTGAGTTTCTAAGATATGCATTTACAAATGAAGATGTCTTTCAAAATGATTTGGAAAAAGAAGATATTATATCTGTTCCGCCAGTAGTTGCGGGGAAGGAAGTATTACATTTGAAATCGGCAGTGACACATTTAGATAAACATACAATACTTGCACCAGAGGGTAAGATCGGTGATGATGTATTAGAAGCAATGAATGCAAAAGAGCTAGGATATGAATCGATACGTTTACCTGACGTATTATCATGCAATGTTGTGGTTGCAAATGGCCATGTATTAGTACAAGATTCTAATTGCATATCCCGAAAAAGAATAAAAGAGGCATGCAAAGAGAGAGGTTTGGGATTAACATTTGTGGATACATCTGAACTGGCGAAGAAAGATGGGGCATTAACATGTTGTAGCGTCTTGCTCCAGTTTGATATATACTAACTAAACTGAATAATAGGTGATGTGATGCCAAACATATACTAACGATTGAGTATCTTTGTGAGTACTTGGGGTATCTTGGGTGTTCTTTCTTCGAGGATGAAATCCTGAGGCTCTTTTTTAGAAATGAGAGGACATTTGCGATTAGAACTGCCTTTTTGAGAGAATGTAAAGGTCGTTATTGAGAACTACTGCTCTCTACTCGTAATCCATTGCAAAGGAAGATAATGGTTGTAGTATCATAAATATAAAGCTATAATGGGTTCAAAGCATTCTCCAAAACAACACCGTCGGCGGCGGCGACGACATACTGTCAATGTATCATCTACTCATGAACATCATCATCAATCATGTCCTGCTAATGCTAATCTACATCGAGAAACTGCAATGGATGCTATCGAATCACCATTAAAGTATATAATACCCTACATTGAAACATCAACTCGATCATCATTATTAGGTGATTCATGTGATGACAGTGTTGCGTCAAGTATATCCTCGCCATCTCTGACGGACTGGTCTGCAAAAATCATTTCCAAGCATAAGGAGAAGCGAATGAAGAAGATAAAGAAGCAACAACAGCAGCAGCAGACGTCTCCTGGGAAGAATAGTCCGACATCACCGAGAAGACCTCGACGTATAGAACCAATTGATAATGATGATGATAATGATCTACCTCCGTGCTTACCCGATATCATGCTTTCATTTCCGGGTACTGCTCAATGCAACTTGGAGCAACGAAAGATCCATAGCCCAGCAGAGGCGAAGAAGAAGGAAGACGTCGTCATTCTATGTGCACTCCGTCATTAAACCATACCCCGTCATCAAGATGGGGTACTGCACTTGAACGATATCAACAGGAGTCAAAGAAGGATGTTATGCACAAAGAAGGAGAACATCAGAAGAAGAAGATTGACACAAGTGACAAGTCAGCAAGAAGATCAAAAGATCAACAAAGTCAAGATCACATCTCTCCCCTTATACACAAGCCAAGTATACACCGCCGACGTTCCGTGGGAGATGTACCAATCAAACAGGTACACTTTGCAAAGACAAGTACTGGTGGTACCTCTAAAACGACGAGCTTTAGTAGTTCTTCCAATTCCAATGATAGTTGTTCAACAAGTAGAAGTTCCAAGAGTAGTGATAGTGCTTCTACATTTTTATATAAGCAAGCATGTCAAGATGTCAAGTTACTAACCATGAAGGTAACATTGGAAACAACAAGAAGAGCAAATGATTTGAAAAGGAGTCCGTTCTACATATCTGCTGAGTTTGATGAAGATTCATCGGTATCTTCATTGGATGCATCATCTGTTCTATATATCTGCTGAGTTTGATGAAGATTCATCAGTATCTTCATTGGATACATCATCTGTGCTATCGGCGGCTTGTACAGAGAATGATTGGAACTTATTACAAGATGCGAGGAAGAGTTTGGGAGGTGTTAGTATTAGTATGGAGGTAACAAGGACTAGGAAGCATTCGATTAAGGAATGATTGAAACATAGTGGTAGGAAAGTACATGAGATACATAAAGTTATACTCATCATCATACATATCTACTCAACCACGCACTACCAATGATCTTCTTTAGTGACATATGTCATTCTTATCACGTACGCTATGTCGTAGGATACCAGGGCAATAGTTCAATTGCAATACTGCCCATATTTTTTGAAATCTACGATTAGCAACATGCAAGTAATGCTCTAACGCCATACATATCAGTAACACCTACCTATTAGTATACATCTATACACATCATGAATACTATGCAATCATATACTCGTCGTCGTTCTATTGTTTCATCATGTCCACGATGCCCCTTCAAAGCAGCAACTACACAAAAGAATGAGCGGCCAAGACGATCTACTACATCTAATCTTCCATCATCGTCATCACGACATGAACATAGTAGAACAATCAAGACAAAGAAGATAGACTACTCGGAATGGGATGCGGCAATGAACATCTATTGCAATGCACGAGAGGATGAGAAGATACCTACTACTAATACTCCCAATCAGCATTGTTTGGATGTTGTTGTAGACAAGAGGTTACCATCAAGAAGACGATCATCAGTGACCGCTCTAACGCTGAGTATGTCAACTGAGAGTAGTATTGAAACATCTGTACTACTCGAAGCTCGTCGAGTTGCTCAAGAAGAAGAGAATGGATACTACATATATACATGTGATGATGATAGTTGTATATCATCGTTACAAGATTCTATATGTCCCAAGAAGAAGGATGAAGAGGATCTCGATTGGGAGAGACTAGAAAGTTTTATGGATAATGACTTCCTTAATGATGATAAGATTGAGGAGTGTTATGATGCCCTTGTTCATTTGCACAAGGTATACAAGGAGAAGAATGAGAAGAAGAACAAGACAAGTAAGAAATCAAGTGCTGCTTTGCAGAGAAGGCCTGTCTTCGCCTCACCACAAGTTGAACAATATCGCGTTGGTAGGAGATGTCCAGCAGCTTGAGAAGTGAAGAGAGGCATTACTTATTGTTGTGTATAATATGCTAGCTAAATGTTTTAAGTTAATGTTACAACAGAGATTAATTTACATTGGATAGGTTACATGCATACTTCTTATTTAGTAGACTTGAAAATCTGTTCTAATCGTTCTTTGGATAGACTCTTATTCTCCTTCGCATCAATGTTATTGTCTCTCTTTTCTTTCTGTAAGATTTCTCTTAATGGTGATCGAGATAGATGACGCTGTCGGAATACTGGTGATAAACTTCCGCGGAGATGTGAAGAAAGCAAAGAGCTATATCGTTTGGTGGCAGAACTCCCTCTACCTCTTGTCAGATGATGATTAGTATATTGACCTCTTCTTGGTTGATAGGCAGCACTTAGGCTAGTATGAACTCGTTTCTTTGAAATCTCTGCTTGAGTAGTACAGTTATCATTCTCGTCTTGTTCATGAACCTCTGGTTCTGTGGCAATATCAGAGCTCTTCTGGTGATGTCGTCTGTCATCATCAACTCTAATATTAGTGTTGTTCATCAATGAGTCTCCAGATGGACTTGTAGTGGCATCAGTATACAACAATTTAGTAGTGCTTATTCCCTTTTCACAAGTCTTGACAATTTTCTTATCATTGGATCTCTTTGGTGCTGGTGTTGAAGACTTTTCCTCAGGTGGTTCGATCTTGGGTCTTTCTGGAGAATCTAGTCTCTCAAATACTTGTGGTTCTTGTTGTGGGGGTGGAGCAGCATGATGTGTTGGGGGTGGAGCAGTATCAACACCCACACCACGCTCATCACTCGGTGACGAGCTATCTGATCTTTCAGGAAGAGGCTCGGCAACAACTCTTTGAGTCAATCTCGAGTTTATATCATCGAGTGACCCAATCATAGATGATAAACTACGATATGTCAGTACATCTTCTGCATCCGAGTCTTCGTCGTCATCACAATCAAAACTTGCGTCACTACTACTTGGACAGAGTGTCTCAGATTCATCGCCATTATCTTGTTGTGCATTCTCATTAGCTGCATCCTCATTCATAGACTCGTGAAGAGGTTGAAGTGGTGGATTGAATTGCTGTGCACTTTCCTTCAGTCGGTAACGCTTGTATACTCTAGTCGTCTCTTCATTCTCAACATCAGAGGAGGGCGTATCAAGCTTTCGTTTGGCGTTGCTTGGTGCTTTAGGAACTCGAGTTAAAGCTGGAGGTGGCTTGGGAGTAATTTCTTCGGGTGGATCAATACCTTTAGGTCGACGAGACATCTCATCTTGTCCACAAGAAAAACTAACCTCGAGGTTCATTGGCTTGATAGTACTCATTATAGGATCTTCCTGAGTTGTACCAGTTTGCTCGGTGCTCATTGGTGGATTGATATTCACACGAGGAACACCGCCACTCTGATGATGCACTGGCATTACGGGAGGTTTCAGACTACTGATGTCATCTTTATCATGGCAGTTAGAAGACTCTGCTTTTAGACTTACCGCTTCAACTGATGGTACTGCTTCATCATTACCGATTGCACTATCAAGAGTTACATCTTCCTCACCTATACTTGTCTCGTGCACAACAGAAGTTGGGAGCTTGTGCATGTTCATAGATAGAGACTGAGATTGTTGAGACCACTCCTCAAATAAGGAATCGGGAGATGATGTTGGATCATCGTCATCCTTTTGTCTCCTCTTGTGTTGTGCAACATTGAAACCTTCATGAATTGTGTCAACAACATCTTCTTCATCTTTTGGCAATGGAGTATCAGTAGCAGATGTGGCTTTGATTTCGGATATATTTAGTGACTCTGGTACTACTTTGGGCTTGGCTACTTCTTTGGATGCTGACTTTAACTTCTTCCACCACTTTTGAATGGTCAGTGTACTCTTACAAACTGATGAAAAGCCTCGAACTTGGCGTAGCATTCCGGCTACAATCAACACTTGTACCTTTCCGTTTGTAGTATGAGATGTTGGATCAAGTATATCAAGCCAACTATTATTGACAATGGCCGGTAGCCAACTTTGCTTTGGCATTGTGACAATGAATGGAATCTTGACTAAACCAAACAGAGTCTTTTCTTTAGATGATGCATCTCCACTCTTCTCAACACGGTATATGTGAAGAGTAACAATTGTAGCACAATCTTGTTTCCTCTCAGACTCTAGTGCAATCTGCCAAGAGCAAATGCCGTTTGTCTCGGATACATCAACAGTCTTTTGAATATTAATAGGCTCACTCGATGACAAGATTGGTTCATTACACGATATACCAATCTCGATACTAGCAATATTATCCAATGCCAAAGACTTGGAAAGACGTTCAACTCTTACATCAAGCCAAACTGGTGGAGCCTTGACTGGTTTCAACCCAGAGGAAGCTTTCTCGTGTGCTTCTTGAGATGAGGCCTGCCTGCCGTTCGCTGTGGATGATGACATATTAGTTGTCACATTATCATTCACAGTTCCTCCTCGAGCAAAATTGGATAGGAATACACTGATTGGATGTGGTGTTGTTGATGACATGGCTGAATAAGGTTGAAATCCATTTACCATAATTGGAGTACTTCTTTCATGATAAGCAGCTCTATCCGATGCCTCCAATGGCTGATTACTTGGTGGTGATGTTGATGCTTTGGTAGTCTTATTGTTTCCAGGGTATAAACCAAGTCGAATAGACATGGATCCTACTTTTGTTGAGCTTGCTTTGCCCACATCTGAAAGAAGCTCATCATCTTCTTCCGACAGCAGCAAGTCAAGTTTGACATCTGTTGTGAGAGTATTTGATAGTAACAAATCACAAAGCTTGAGAGTTGCTTGTGCTATACAAATCTTTCCTAACTTTCTTTCCTTCCTCTTGGCAGCAGAGAGCATGGCTACTCTTGGAAGCTTTGGAGTATGACCTGCTGTTGATGATGGGCGACAAAAGAGGTCAAATGTTGTTGTACCATCCAGCCATTGACGTACATATTCATCATCTTGGAATGGCATAACTTTCATTTCATTTGTGTGAATGTCCGATAGTAAAGAAATGTTCGTCAACTTCTTCTTGGCGACTTTTGGTGATGCTGTCTTTCTATTATTGGTCATCACCTTGTTGGATTGGTTACCACTACTAAATTGCTCACAAACTACAAATTCTACTTGTTGATCTAATGACGGTGACAAAGTATTGGCTTGGCCATACAAAGGTGGATTGTATTGAATATAAAAGTCATTCTTGCCCTTGAGTTTGTCTGTCACACTAGAGGACAATGACAATGAATTAATCTCAAGTTTAAGCAAACCAACTTTTCGCAAAGCATGCGATTGGTCTGAACCTGCTGATAAAAGAGAGGGAAATGCCTTTGGTGGTGGAGAACTAGCATGTTGTACCATTCTTGATATCCACATGTCATATGGATCAATACATGACGGATCAGAGTTGACTGTCGGTATTGTCATGTCATCAGTGCACAAGTCAAGTAGTTCTTCGAGTAAGCTTTGTTTCTCCTCAATACTGCTACCGCCATACATGTTACCACTATATTGTCCAATAGAAGAATCTTTGTTTACACTTGAGTTGTTAGATTGTCCTTGAACAAAGTATGACGGATTAGTATTGTGTTGAGGTAGATTGTTTAAAGGCACCGTTGATGATGATTGTACATTGTGAGTATTCTCTTGCCGTTGCATTGGCCGATTGTCAACCATTTGTCTTGGACAAACTTTCACTTGCTGTTTGTCCCTTTGTACTTGTTGTGGTTGAGGTCTTGGAGGAACGATAACTCGAAAGAGTAACTCAAACACTGCCTTCTCTACACTACCGCTCGAAACAGCAGTGTTGTTGGATGATACTATCTGTACCTCTCGATGTAGTAAAAGTTTGATTGTTCTAATCGTAGCGGTAGTATTTCCATCTTGATCTTGTGTAGTAGTAGATTCGGGCTTGAGCTTGTCAGTAATGCTCATATCTGATATGTGAGCATAACCAATCAACTCATTATTATTGTTTGAAGGACGTAGAAATGATACCCGAAGTGGTGATGCATCTTTCATATAATTATCTAATGATGGAATACTGCCAATCAATGGATATTCAACCGCTGACATATTACTACTATTACTTTGAAGATGAAGGTCAGAGTACGCTGATGATCCCCAAAATTGTATTCGAGCAAAAGCACCATCAATTATTGAACATGCTTGTAAACGAATTGTTAATGTCCCGAGTAGATCGCCGTTGACTTTAGGTGGCAATGGAGGACCTTGTATTATGATTGGGCGTTCCATATCCAATTGTCAATCTCTCTACCACACAACACAACATCGAACACTAAACACTAAAATGACGATTTTTTTTATTAAAAATCTCAAAAAAACGTCATCGCGAAGTCGATCGATTAGATAGAGTGTGCTTCTTTGTTAAAATCTATTGACCAGGGCATTGGTAGTATGGAATCTACTGCGATATTGCAATACAATTATATTAAACTATACATTCTTCCAACCATCTAATACGCCACCAACAAATACACCACAATAGATACAAAATGCAATCAATATAGGAAAAACTACTATATGAAATGCAATACGTTCATGTGTTTCAAGCATATATAATCCTGTCCATAAATAATAATGATATTTCATTCGTTGTAGGTATAGTATTATTGTATTATGTCCTTTTATTTGTTTTTGTTAGTGCCATTATTTATTGTTTCCTTTGTGATACTTTGATAGGTATATGAATTAACCTAGTGTTTTGGATACGATTAATTCTTCTAAACATAAATCAACTTTAGATTGGTTTAATTTATATTATGGCTTCTGAATCAGTTCTCTTTAGACGAAGTCAGTTTCTTAGACGCAACAGTATAGATTAGTATATCGTGAGTGTACTCTGTACCGCACGAAATTACGATTTACTGTTTGTCGATTGCATGCATCATTTGAAGTGATATGTTATGGTACAACTAATAAATGTGGCAGCATTCCTCTATATTTCTAGTTCACCGCGTAAATATCTTCTTCCCTTCAATACTGCCGAAAGGACACAGTAAAATATACCAAATTTCCAAATACCCTCATTTAACATTTTTAATATCGTCTATCTATTGCATATAGAATAGTTGTGTCCATTGTTCAATGAAGATAGCAGTGGTACGGTATGAAGAGAAATAGATAATTGATAGTACTGTCTCTGGCTTCCTTCTATCTACCGCATCATAAATTCATATTTACCAGCATGAACCAATCACAAAGTTATAGAACTTTAGAGGAAGCACAACATCAAGCGGCTTTTGGAGAGCATGCTGGCATCTCCGATCATTGTAGATTTATGATTAACGATATCAAGAATAATAGTATTCATCATGATAAGCTTGAGTTGTTGGAGAATTACGGAGAATTTTCAGGCCTCGCATGGAAATTGCTTGGACGGTACATTGCAAATAATACATACTTGAAAAACATTAGCTTTCGTTGTTGTGGAATCTCCGACGAAAGGATGTCATTATTATTTAGTGAATTGGTGGGAAGTGAATCATTAAATAATGTGCATCTGGATGGAAATGAGATTGGTGTAGAAGGACTGCGGAATATGTTTCTTTTCTTGAGAAATTCACCACAACTCAAAGGACTCCATTTCAGTGGTAACTACGACCTTGACACAGAATGCTTTGAGTTCTTGGTTAGAACATTGTGTGGTACAGGTGTGGAGTATTTATCCGTTAGACATTGCAACATTACAGACATATCATCACTATCGACATACAATTTACCAAATCTTCAAATACTCTCTTTGAGTGGCAACAGTATTGGAAGGGAGGGATTTATAACATTATCCAATCTACTGCAGCAAGAATCGGTAACTTTGAAACATCTTTATTTGCAAAATGTGGGTATAGGGGATGAAGAGGCTGAATTACTAGCCACCTCACTGAAACATAACACAAAGTTAGATTATCTTATTATGACAAATAACAACTTCACAGAGAGAGGGAAGGGTGCGTTCTTGAAGCTCTTACTTGACGCTTCATCGATTGAGAATACTTACAATTCAAATCACACATTGAATAAATTGTGTGTTCAATCAAGAGACGCGACAACTCCGACAGGTTATAAGACTCCGATTGGTATAAGAGAAGGCGAAATAGAAAGACAAATTCTTTTAGTCATTAATTTTATGAACAAGAAAAATACAAACTCTGAAGCAATTGGTAGGGCTAAAGTTATCCAGTATCAACTAAACAGCCAGAACAGAAAGGAGCTATGTCATTTACAGGGTATTGAGTCCTCATCCATCGGTAGTAACTTTGCAGATATTGAGCCTACTCTTCTTCCGCGTATACTTGCATTGATTGGCAAGGAACACGGCCAAAGTGAATTCTACACCGCACTTATACCGATGGTACCAGACCTTATGTCATATATTGATAGACGGGCTTTGATTGATGATGTGATTGCCAAGAACTCTAGTGATATCGCCGCCCTTGGGACAGAGTATGAAAGGCGAAAGTTAGCACTGACTACGAAACGGGGTGAACTTCAAAATAGAAGGGCTTGTATGGAATCTAAAGCGAATACACAAGGAAAAGATGAGGGTGAATTGATGGATTGTGGTGGAAAGAAGAGGCGTATTGACTAATCCGGGTGTACAGTCTTCTACTATGAGTAAGACATTGCAGTTAGTGAGCAAATGGGTCTAAATAGATAAGTTGAGTATTGCTGCCTAGCTTCCCTAAGACCACTACCCATTGGACAAAGACACAATACCATTTGTAGTTCATAGCACTAGCTTTTCTTCACCAGAGTATACTCTCCAGGAGATTTAGTAAGGAATTGAGTAGATCTGTCTGTCATGTATCCACACACGTTACCTTCGGCACAAACATGCGAATGTTAAAGATCAGACATACCCAGTGATCCACAAACACGGCCTTCTGCACATGGTAAGCATTGGCTGATATCAGTCAAACCACTAGCAAAGGAGTAAGTTCGTTCTGGACAAGGTACACACTGCACTGAGTCTGCTTTTGATCTATATGTGCCAGGGCTGCAAATACGAGGAATGGATGTACCATAACTTAGACAGCTGCTGCCAGCTGGGCAAGGACTACACTCAATTTGTCCAGGTCTTGGCGAAAACATCCCAGGAAGACACAGGCCTCCAACAATAGCTCCACCATCTTCACCAGCAAACGAGCCTGGCGGTGTTTGAATAGGATATGGAGAGCTTTCGGGGCAGTAGTGACCAGGCTTACACTTGCCACCACCCAATGGAGTTGAAGAGTTTGAAGGACAATAGAAGCCCTACTGACAAGGCTGGGGAGCAACGGCAGCCAACTCATTACTTGGTAGGTAGCCATGGAGATGTTGTTATTAGTTGCAACTCCTTCCAGACAAAAAGAGCCAGCAGGGCAGGCCTTGGGTGGTACTCCAAATAAACTTGTTGGATCATCTGTTGTAGTTCCCTCTTCACAGACATGCCCGCTAGGGCAGCGTTTTGAGGGGATTGCGGTACCTTCTTTATCACAAACATAGCCTGCTTGACAAAGTTCAGGTGATGACCTTCCAACACCTGGACATTGATACCCAATCTCACACGGTGTGCAAAAGCTTAAGCCTTCAACGTCACTATATGATCCTGGATAGCATGGTAAGGGAGATGTGTTGCCACTTCCAGGACAGTAATTGCCAAGCGGACAATGAATTGCAAGTGTTTGTGCAGGACAGAAATGCCCAGCGGGACAAGCACCTGCACCCTCAGGTGTGTTGCTTCCCCTGTGATATATAACAGAAAGAGTTAGCAAAAAGAAGTCTTTGATTTAAAGAACAGCCACAGGACAAGATTGCACTTACCATGGACAGAAAGAGCCATCAAGTTTATTTGGAGTACCACCCAAGGCCTGCCCTGCTGGCTCTTTTTG
>Ga0075437_12176_pt1 | contig 37204 bp, 32 predicted proteins | sample MintriMetagenome_FD_74266 | JGI IMG/M metagenome (GOLD analysis project Ga0075437, IMG submission 74266) | Marine eukaryotic communities from Monterey Bay, USA to study complex ecological interactions - Minidiscus trioculatus and... | ecosystem: Environmental > Aquatic > Marine > Unclassified...
TACAAATTCCAGTGAGAAGAAGTTTACTAGTATGGATCCATATATTGAATTTGATGATGCTCCGTTTAATCCTACTATTCAAAAGACATTAAAGGCTGCTGGCTTTGAGAGGCCTACACTTATTCAGGCTCAGGTAAGTGGTTTTTTTTTGTATTGTATCTATTGTGTATAGTTCTGCTTATTGGCTTTGCATATATATTATTTGTATCTCACATATCTTTCTACCATATCTCTTGATCAAAATTGTACATAACATATGTCTCTCTGCAATACATATCTCCCCATTTCCATCCTCAATAACTCACACATCTCTATTATATAGGCTTGGCCTCTTGCAATTGCCGGTAACGACTTAATCAGTATTGCAAAGACCGGATCAGGTAAAACATGTGGATTCCTCCTCCCATCCTTCCATCAATACATTCAAAATAAAGGCCAACGTAATGGCAAGGTAGGACCCATGATGCTCGTACTAGCCCCGACACGTGAATTGGCATGTCAAATATTAGATGAGACACAAAAGTTTGGTAGGCCGAATGGTATCCGGAGTGTCTGTTGTTATGGCGGTTCACCCAAGTATCCACAAATTGCGGCCTTGGAACGTGGTGTTGAGTGTGTAATTGCAACTCCGGGTCGTATTAATGATTTGATTGAAATGAGAAAGGCAGATTTGTCGGGTGTGCGATTTGTTGTATTGGATGAAGCTGATAGGATGCTTGACATGGGATTCGGTAAGTGTTTGCTTCTATGATGTTGTATCTTCTGTTGTGTTATAATGTAGATGCATTTGCATGATTATAAAATGCTCACACATTCATTCATTCCTCAATACTCTAGAACCCCAAATCCGTTCAATTATGGCCAATGTACCAGACTCGACAAAACGTCAAACGTTACTATTCTCAGCTACTTGGCCTAAGGAGATACAACGCTTGGCATTTGACTTCTTGAGTAACCCAATACAGATTAATGTTGGTGAGATTAATGTATTGAATGCAAACAAGGATATTACACAGAATATTATCATGTGCAATGAAACTGATAAGATTGATAAACTGAAGGAGATTTTGACAAATCTAATCAATACTGCCGAGGAAAATCCAGAAGAAGAAAAGAAGAAACCACAAGCTACTAATCGGTTTGGTCAAAAACCAGTTGATTTGGGTGGTAAGAAACACTCCAAGGTTATTGTTTTCGTTGCCAAGAAGTATGTTGCACACGAATTAGCCAATTCACTTTGGGATGAGGGATTTGCCTGTGATTCGTTACATGGTGATCGTGCACAGTGGGAACGTACCAAGGTTATTAATGCATTCAAGCAGGGTACACTTCGTATGTTAATCGCGACCGATGTCGCAGCTCGTGGTTTGGATGTCAAAGATGTTGGTGCCGTTGTCAACTATGACATGCCTGTTGGTACTAATGGAGCTGAAGATTATATCCATCGTATTGGAAGGACGGGGAGAGCAGGTCAGAAGGGTGTTGCTCATACATTCTTCACACCCGGGGATAAGAAATTGGCTACCGAGCTTGTGCAGATTCTAACAAAGGCCGAGCAGGTCATTCCCGATGAGTTGAAGGCAATGGCTAGACCTAGATTTGGTGGACGTGGCGGCTTTGGTGGCAGGGGTAGAGGTCGTGGAGGAAGAGGTAAGTTTTATCCAACGTTGGAATGTTTTCTTTGATCTTATTATACTCGTAACTCACATAACACTCAATTATCAACAAACTTTTAGGCTATTCTGGAGGCAGAGGCGGTAGAGGAGGGTACATGAGCGGAGGCGGTGGTGGATTTGGAAGAGGGCGCGGAGGTCGTGGCCGAAGATATTGAAAAAAGTTTAAATTATAAGTGTCTCTTCACCATCAGATCTAAGTAAAGCTTGTTTGCATTAGTCAAGAGTATTGAGTAAGCTATAGTAACCTGTTGAAATGAACTTCCATTTGTCATACAAGCAAGTTGGAACTTTCATGTAGGCCCAAGCTCGTTGAATCAAACTGCAACTACTACCATCAGAGCAAATCACTAGAATGAGCTAGCTCTAAACTGCCTCTCGCAACATTAATGCACTAGATTGCAAATAACTAGAGCCTCTATGTAAACAGCCTCGCAGCACAATGCATTAGACTTGCAAATCGCTAGAGCTCGAACTTCTTCCACCATACTGACTTGCAATCTTTTCAACTTCTATCTGAAACTTAGATTTTCTGTTTGCAATCTTTTCCTTCAGCTTGATTATCTCTCTGCGAAAGCTGCTTAGACATGATATACAGTAGTTGTTATAAGTAAACCTGATAACTGGTGCCGAGAATGCTAGGGAAAAGATAACGACGAGTAGTACATATACATTCATTGTGATTGAACTCAGTACTGAGACCATTGGCTTGAAGAAAGAGTATAGAGAGATGGGAGTAAAATTTGTTAGTGAAGCATCAAGGGTATGCAACCAGGCGTAATTATCTACTTCTTCTTATATCAACCTCTGAAATACGCTGCCAAGAGGAGGCTTGGAATAATTGGGTATATTCGTTTAAGATTATATCACATTGACCGAGGCGAATATGTACCATATCAATGTTTAACTATTTTCATTTGGCACCAATAAAATGTGTATTATGGTGATGTGATGAATCAATCTAGCTGTGATAAAGACTCCTTCACATGCGAGCTTAATGTTCTCAGTCTTCCAACTAAAGCGCCGTGTTGAACCGAACTATCTGCAAGAGCTATAACATAAAAGTCTGGTCCAGCACTTGCAACTCCGACCACTCCCTTTTTAGTAATATAACATCATTTATATTCATCATTTGTAGTATCACATGTGTATAGGTACAATTAGAAGGCAAAGATATATAAATCATAGATAATGATAAGATTTCATACAATGAAATATACATAATTTAAAAGAATCAAATCATAATATGTATCAATCAATACTAAATATGAACTTACATAATCCATCTCGATTACAAGACTCTTTAAATTCGTATCCTTCTTACCACTCTTTCCTCCATCAGCACTACCACCCTGTTGCATGTTTGTAGATGAACTTTCATCATCACCGCCACTAGATGATCTACTACTTTGGTTTTGATTCTGTTGTTGTTGTCCATCACTACTCTGATCTTTTTGTACATTACTTCCTTCACCGCTAGATTGTCTTTGTTGAGACGAATCATATTGTGGATCTAATAATAACAACTCCTCACCCATGCGAGAATAATCACCGGCTACTTCCGATATTAATGCACCTATGGATGATGCATCTAATGGCCATTGTGAACTTAATACATTATTATCATCTTGTGAAATTTTATTATGTGTCTGTGGGGGTGGATTGCCGTAACTTCCCAATAACTCGCCATCTGAATCAATAAGAAGAACGGCATGTATACCATCTCCCGTTATACGAGAGAGTACAGTGGGTATGGAGCGTGAGCGGATCATTATTCAATACAGAAGAGCAACTCTTATGTGCTTTCTAGAGAAATTTGATTATGAGAGTTGAGGACGGTATCCTTGGTTGAATTCATATGTATGTGTCTCTCGACTGTCTTTTGTTAGTTGCCTTCAAAGCATCAGTATAAGCATCTATATCGAATATATAAAATGCTTTGCAAGCAAAGCTTAAGTAAGTAATTTATCTGTTATTTAGAATTATCCAGAGCTCATCCTCGGCGATCTCTTTTTATGGACATGTAGTTACATAATATTTGGATACTGCGACATTGAGATATATGGACCACCTCGATAGGCTGGTTTTCCTCCCTTGTCTCGAACTGCCATACGAGCATCAGATGAAGTTGCAAAACGTACCAGGAATGTATTTCTGGTTGACTTAATTGGAGTGCCCTTTCTCTTGTGTTCATACTTCAACTCTCGATGAGGAATGCCCTTGATGAGGAAATCGACATTACTTTGATCCTTACTAACGTTGTTGACATTCCAATTAAGTTGTCTTTCCGGATATTCTGCCAAATATGGTGTTAAACCATTAACTGTGGACTCATTAGAGTTCTCCTTGAGTTGGATAGACTCCGTATCATATCCGCGAAACCAAAACCGAACATCTCGTTCATTTACTCTAAGATCCTCTGTTTCAACTCTAACGACATTTTCAGATAGGTTCAATGTTGAACTCAAATGAAAAGAGTGCTGTTCCCAAGGTGGTTGTCTATGATGGTCGCTATCAATCGGGATGTCAGAGGGGTAGGGTAAGAACTCTCTAATCTTGAGTGGCAATGATGCGACTTTGAGGAGTTGATTGGGAGACGCCGATGGTGTTGACACCTGGCCTTGCCTTGGAAAAGGAAACGCTTCTGAATAATTGTTCATATACCCTTCAATGTCAGATGCCTGCATATTGTCATCGCCTTCCTCTTGACTAGTGGTCTCTGGTGCTAGATCGCCCTCAACCACCTCAGTCTCACCTTCATCTTTCATAACTATATCAGTTTCTTCTTCCGTCGTAAACTCGCCTCCCCACATCAGCTCCTTCTCGTCATGATCTTCCTCCTTCAAGGCCATGTCTCTTTCCTTCTCATTTGCTTTTACCTCGTATTCATCATACACACCACGCCATAATCCCTCTCTCCAATCTCTCCTAGCTTCCTTGAGACTAAGATCATGCCATGAATATCTCGCTCGACGAACATGATTTAATACTGCATTCACTACACTCCGATTAGGAAAACGTAAGAACCACCCCATAGGTCGGGCACGGTATGATAGATGAATACGTGCCTCACATATAATTGGACATGTATCACCTCCTCCCTTATGTAGTGAGTCAAAGTAATCTGACGATGGTGTCCATAATGGTAAGGTATTGTTGTCACCATTGATATTCTGTTCAGAATACAACGACTTCAAGGCATCAACACTATTCAATGCCTTCATGGTTGCATTATCTACACCATCTAAACTACCCAACGAGTCTAAGTCCAATATACCCTTGTTTAGTTCATATTCAATAATTGAATTTAAACTTGAATATAAATCTGATAACTTTGTATTAGGCGGTGTTCCCGATATTTCTACCCATTCAGATGTTGCCACGTTTGTTGGTAACTTTAATTCAGGTTGTTGTTGTGGTGATTTCCTATTCTTCCTTTTAGATCGTCGTTTGTTATTATACTGGCGATAATTTGCCTTATATCCATCACGCCATGATGGTCTTTCTGCTGCTAAGTTGTTCGGAGTATTGGTATTACCTTCTCGACGTTGTGCAAAGCCAGCAAAACCACCAGTATTGTTGTTGTTGTTATTATTATTGTTACCTCTTCTATTGTCTTGATGTGGTGATGGTTGCTTTTGATATTGAAGCATTTTTGTAAAGTTAGTAACTGGTGGACGAGTGTGTATAGGCTGTGACGGAGATTCAGATGCTGGTGCGGTATTCCCAGGAGATATACTTTGATCAGATTCAACATTCTCCCCACCTTCTGTTGATATCATACGATTATTATTAACCTGTTGATAAAGTTGCAATCTTACTCCTATGTTGATGTCATTTGCAATTGTTGTGTTTGGTATCTTGTGAGGCACAAACAACTGGGATCTTATCACCGAAGTAGATCGATGTGATTGCCCTATATTTAGGGCACGTCTGGCAATTACTGTGGACGGAATCATCTTACATCACAGTAGCTTCAAATGATGCTTTAGTCCTCTCCTCAGATCTCCTCTGCCCAGTCAATTGAGGCAAAGTCAAAAAGGATACCATCAATCACACACATCTTTTATTCTGGCTTTGATTTTAATTTCCATCCGACAAACAACGATGTGAGTAAAGGCCGCAGGCGTTGAGTACATGACTATTTAGTGAGTTAAGCGATTTGAGAATGTAAGAAAGTCTATGTATGCGTTGGATGTGATGTAAGGCGCCGCACTCAGTGGCGCTAGTGTGTGCATCACAATTGTTTGTTTGAATACGATTGCAATTTATAATTTAAATTAGTTGATTGATTGATTGATTGATTGATTGATTGCTGACGTACTATTGATAACAATAGTTCTTGTATATATAGACGAGTTTATAACATATATCTGATAGTTCGTGGCTCAATAGATAACTAATATGCCGCCTATCAAAACAATATTGGGGTCTGTACCCCTACTAATAATCTGCCTCAATGGAAGTATAAAATCAATCGATGCAAGAGCTGATCCATTATTGCAACAGAACATGTTCATCCCTCAACCACCGGGTACAGTTATCTGTCTAACCAAGGAGCAATGTAGAGCAAAGCACGCATCGTTAGGATGGGCTGGTGATTTCTACTCAGATGCTAACTCAAGTACTAAGTTTCCCACGAAGGGTTGTTTCTCTAAGAAAGATAATGGAAGGATGTACTTTGGTACCGGGGGGAGTGTTGACGAGATGAGTAATGGTAATCTACCTGCGATCTTGGAACGTGTCTATTGTGATGCACCGCCAACATCGATTGCAGATGACGTATCTCCTAAGCCTGAAGGAGGTGAAAGAGAGGGAGATAACTCTGTTGCCTGCCTAACATATCAACAGTGTAAAGCAAAACACGAGAGCATGAATGATGGTGGTACCTTCTACATGAATGATTTCCCAACTAAAGGATGCTTTTCCAAGACGACGAACAAGCATATATACTTTGGTACTGGCGGTAGTGTTGAGGAGATGACTAAAGATGATTTGCCAGGAGTACAAGAACGTGTACGTTGTGATGCACCGAAGCCCGAACCGCCAAGTGATATCGCCTGTCTTACATATCAACAGTGTAAAGCAAAGCATGAGAGCATGGACAATGGAGGTACCTTCTACATGAGAGATTTCCCAACTAAGGGATGTTTTAGGAAGACGACGAACAATCACATGTATTTTGGTACCGGCGGCACTTCAGAGGAGATGACTAACGATGATCTACCCGGAGTTCAAGAACGTGTACGTTGTGATATTCCAACGGTGCCAGAAGTGGTAACAACTCCTAGTACTGTAGAGCCTTCCGTTCCAGTAGACGAGGTCGAAGTGATATCTTCTCAACCGCTAGATGATAAAGAAGAAGAAGAAGTTGTCATCACTGATGAAGGAAGAGATGACAACTCTGACGAGTCATGGAACTCAGTAACTCCAGAAGTTGTCATCACTGATGAAGGAAGAGATGACAACTCTGACGAGTCATGGAACTCAGTAACTCCAGAAGTTGTCATCACTGATGAAGGAAGAGATGACAACTCTGACGAGTCATGGAACTCAGTAACTCCAGAAGTTGTCATCACTGATGAAGGAAGAGATGACAACTCTGACGAGTCATGGAACTCATTAACTCCAGAGTCAAAGCCATGTTCCTCCCACAACAGGAGGAAGTGTTTCTATGATGATATGTGTAACTGGAATGGTCAAGAATGTGTCGAAATAGATATGACCCCAGACGAGGAGGATATTGATATGCCCATCAATTGGGATTTAGTGGAAGAAGAAGAGGAGGAAGGAACCATTGAAGATAACTTTGCAATTTGGACAGGAGAAGAGGAGGACCTGTCGTTGATTGATGGTATTGCTGGAGCTAATGATGAAGATTGGAATGACAATAGAGACGAGCTATGGGGGCTTTTAGATCCTAGTTCTGAAACCACAGGCACTAAATCTCACAAGTCAGCGAAGACTTCAGCACCAACCACATTTACTGAATCGCCGACTGATATGCTGACAAGCAAGAGTAGTAAATCAAAGTCAGCCAAGACTTCAGCGCCAACCACATTTACTGAATCGCCGACTGATATGCTGACAAGCAAGAGTAGTAAATCAAAGTCAGCCAAGACTTCAGCGCCAACCACATTTACTGAATCGCCGACTGATATGCTGACAAGCAAGAGTAGTAAATCAAAGTCAGCCAAGACTTCAGCGCCAACCACATTTACTGAATCGCCGACTGATATGCTGACAAGCAAGAGTAGTAAATCAAAGTCGGCCAAGACTTCAGCACCAACCACATTTACTGAATCGCCGACTGATATGCTGACAAGCAAGAGTAGTAAATCCAAGTCAACCAAATCCAAGACTACCACTACCCTAGCAACTATGATGGGTATATCAGAGGCTATTGATATCGATGGAACTAGTGATGGTGAAGATAGTGAAGCATCAGATGCATCTGGTATTGCAGAAATGAAGAGTTCAGGTGGATCTTCCAAGTCTTCCAAGGTAAGACAGATTGTTAAGTTGAGAGTTTTCATTTTCAATCGCAGATCGATATATTCATTGCTTACACTTGCATTCTTCTCTCACTTACCTTGTGTACAGGCAACGGCAACAGATCCAACTGGAACTGGATCTACAGTAATCCCTATCTCGAAGAGTTCAAAGAGCAAATCATCGAAGGTAAGTCTAGTCTATCTGTCGAGAGAAGAATACGAGGGTATCTTTTGGATACCGCTACCAATAAATCATTTACCTACTAACCATCTACTTTCGTCCTTCCCTCTTTAGACAACAACTACAGGAGCAACAGTTACTCAAGGGTCTACAACATCAACGATCCCTGTATCTAAGAGTGCAAAAACCAAGTCATCGAAATCAAAGGGATGTGATGAGGTAAGCCAAAGCTTCCTCTGTAAAAAGGATGCCGGTTTTGATCTTCCCATATGAATATCCACCACTTAACTAACATATGTCTTCTCTGTTTCATCTCTCTTTAGACATCAACAACAACTACTTCTACTGCCACCAGTACTACTAGCACAACAAAGAGTGGAAAATCCAAGTCCAAGTCAGCAAAAAGCTCCGTGAAATGTACTGAAACAACAAGCACAGCACTACCCCCTTCTTCTAGCACTGCAGTACCCCCTTCTAGCACGGTTGCAGGTTCTACATCGACCTCCACCCCTGAACTTTGCGTGTGCTCCTCGAAGAGTGGAAAGAGTAAGAGCTCAAAATCGAATGGAAGTACAACGACATTACCTCCTTTCACTGGTTCCACAACAACACCCATCTCCAAGAGTGGAAAGAGTAAGTCTGCTAAAAGTCAAGACAGTACTACCACTCGGGCGACTGTAATAACGGATGCTACATCTACTTCGACCCCCGAGCTTTGTGAATGTAGCCAATCAAAGAGTGCAAAGACGAAGAGTTCAAAATCAAATGGAAGCACAACGACAGCCATACCGTTTACTGGAATTACCTCCGTTCCACCTTCCAAGAGTGGTAAGGCAAGCCTCTTTCCTAAGTCTGCCAAAAGCAGTTCTATCATGCCGCCTCCAGTGACGCCTGATACAATGCCTGATGCTGCAATGCCTGATACAATGCCTGATGATGCCATGCCTGGTGGTGGTATTGCCGGTGGCACTATGATTGAAGAACCAGATATGGTTGAGAGTGAAGAATATGGAAAGTTTAGAGATAGTTATCTGGCTTCTGCATCATCAGGTTCGGCCAATGCCGGTGGGGAGGAGTCTAGTCCTTCAGGTGTACATCTCTGGGCACCCATTGGCGTTGCTGTTGGGTTGGTAGCTCTTCTTACTTTAATGTTTGCTGTTAAACACCGAAACAAGAGGTATGCAGGTGAAGAAGATGGAGCCTTCCCTTGTGATAGCACCATTGATGACATCTCTCCCCCTATTCATGCCATTCCAATGTGGGGAAGTAACCTTGAAAATGGTATTGAAGTTAGTGACGATGAGGATGAGCCGCCATTGCATGGTGTCTTGGATACCAGCGTCAAGACATTGAATTATGAGGAGAATAATGGTCCAGGAATCTCAACCGTGGATACTTTCCCCCGCCATAATGTATCTCCTACTCCTGAAGGATTAACTGTAGATCAATTCATGGGTGATGAGTCATTTGATAATCCTGAAAGTACATTAGATGTGTTTGTTGTGACCAAGGATGCAAATGGCGGCAATGAATCTGTTGTGACTACTTCAGATGATGGGAAAGATTGTGGCGGTATACCCTTCATGAATTGTGTGTAAGAAGGGTCTATATTACAAATGTACAGACAGCAGTGATACAATGTATGATGTTCTCATATTGATATTTGTTAGGATATATGTGATTGGAAGATGAGAAAGTTTATGTTTGACAGCTAACCTGTAAACTTAGTAAAAGAGTGTTATTGCTATTGACTATTCAAGTAAAGTTGTGAATCAGTATTATCTTATGAATCCTATTATTCAGATCATTTCAATCAAACACAAGCGAGCTCAGCATAGAAGGTTCAGACAAGGTACTCAGAACGCAACAGTTTGCAGACAGATAGGGACAATTAAACATTCAGCTCGTCACAATCAAACATTCAGTCACAGGCCAGCACAAGCAAACTACAACGGATCATCTCAATCAAACATTCAGTCACAGACCAGCACAGGTTTGTAAGTCTATTCGCCATCTTGTGCTTTCCCCTTCTTTTTCTTCCTTGGTTTTGGCTTTGGGGGATTTTTCTTCACTACCACTTTCTTCATCTTCTTCTTCTTAGAGGTCTGCTTATCCGAACCCTTCTCTCCTCTAGATTTCTTCGACGCATCTTTCTTCTTTGGCTTTGGCGATGGTTTTGGCTTGGGAGAGCGGAGGCTGGACTTGGTAGGTGTCTTCTTCTTACTAGACTCCTTCTTTTTACCAACACCCGAGTCTTTCGAATCGGCATCACCAGACTTTGAGTCAGACGTCTTCTTCTTGTCACCGGAGCTTGACTTCTTTGAAGCAGAATCACAATCATCGGACGACTTGGATACAAAGGACTTGCTTCCAGATGAGCCATACTTCTTTTCATACCAATCGCGAAACTCTTTCCTTGTCATATGTTGCTTCTTCTGTTGAGGTTACGAGAGGAGGAGATGTTTAGTATGGATGTCCTTGCAACTCACAGCTTGTCCTAAAAGCTTACCTTTGCCCACCACCACATTTTCTTCTTGCGATATCCATCCAGGAAGAGCGTGACCTTGAACGTCCTTTCGACCTCTTCTTGTGCCACCATCGACCATGCTTGTTTCTTCTCCAACCATAATCATCACTTGTGGATCGTTTGTGGTAGCCTCGGAATGACTTTCGTTTCCAATAACGTCGACTCTTGCTGCTGCTTGATGAAGATGACGAGTAATGGTGATGATGATGATCCGCGGATGTAAACCTGTACCTGAGGAACGTCTATAATATCTAGAACGTCTTCGATGACAGCGGAGCAGTTACCGTTTACAATCTCATTATTAAATAGATGATGACTGAAGTGGTTGAATGTTTGAGATATAGCTGCAATCCCACACATACAATGAATCAATGAAGCTTACCATCGTAGCCTTCATCTGTGTCAAACGAATAGCCTTCATCATCTGTATCGAAGTCCTCGGTCTGAACGACATCAACATCATTAAATAGATCCTCTATCTCGAGTTGCAACTCGTCGGCACAACCTTGTGTCTCTTCTGTGTCATCTCCCAAGACAAGCTGCACATCATCACCCTCCTCTCCAGCTAATAGGTGTTGGAAGAGACAAAGATTAGTTCAAGTAAGTGGGCTTCTTGTCGTATCATATCTTCGTCAAAAAGTACTCACAAGCCACAGTGAGGCCTAACAGAATCAATACTACAGTTAAGACTCTCATCTCACACGTTTTTGTCAATATGCCACTACTTCTTTTCAATTTTGTTCAGTATAATGTTTGCTTTGTTAGCAAGGTTTCATTTGGTTTGTTATAGTGTTTTATGAGCACATTCAAAGGGTCAGGGCGGCGATGTTTGAAGTCTAGGCTTCTTCTTCGAATCTGGGACATAGCATGACTGAAGGATCACAGATTATATCCCACTATTATGATCTTCTAGAGACAGCGTGAGAAAATGTGAGACCAGTGTTCGCATCACAGAATGACTTGTCACAACAAACACCTTTTCTTACCTGATACTTCCTCCTCCAGCAACCGTAATATAGAACAAGATAAAAAAGAGCACACGAGAGATAGTTGTTCAATAATTTGTAGGACTTACTCTTACTCCCTACAACAATCAGCTTAGGGTATCCTAACCAATAAAGTATACTAGCAAGCATATCCCAAGGATATCGGCAAGTAGCCCCCGATTAATCCTCATCGATAGTTCCTCATCGCTGCAATTTCTTCCCTCTAACCATCTTATTAGAGATACAAACCCTCAGGAATATTACCCTTCTTACGATATAATGCCTTCTCCTTCGCTTTGACGAAATCCTCCTGGACAACCTTCATCCTGCGCTCTCTCAATGCCAACATACCAGCCTCGGTACACACCGCTTTAATATCTGCACCACTTAACTCATCCTTACTCATAATAAACTTTTCCAAATCAACATCTTCACCCATTGTCATCTTGGATGTATGGATATTGAAAATGTGACGCTTTGTCTTGACATCTGGTAAGGGGAATTCAATCTTACGATCGATACGGCCGGGGCGGATTAACGCTGGATCTAACTTCTCAATCTGATTGGTTGCCATGATAACCTTGACATCACCACGTTCATCAAATCCGTCCAATTGATTTAGAAGTTCAAGCATGGTACGTTGGATCTCCTTGGTACCACCAGAAGATGAATCATAACGCTTCGATCCCACGGCATCAATCTCATCAATAAACACAATTGTAGGAGACAAATCATCTGCTACCCTAAACAATTCACGGACGAGCTTTGGTCCGTCACCCAAATACTTTTGAATCAATTCACTACCCACAACCCTCAAAAACGTTGCCGAGGTATGATTGGCCACAGCCTTGGCAAGCAAAGTCTTACCCGTGCCCGGCACACCATATAAAATCACACCCTTGGGTGGCTTAATACCAATATCTTCATACAATTCAGGATGGGCAAGTGGTAATTCCACAGCCTCCTTAATTTCTTGAATTTGATCTTCCAATCCACCAATATCAGCATAACTTTCTAGTGGTGCCTTTTCAACCTTCATAACACTAACCATTGGATCAGCATCATCTTCCAATATACCGACAACGCTCATAGTCTTATTATGCAATAATACCGCACTGCCCGGTTCTAACAAATCTTGATTTACCGAACTTAGAATATTCACATAATACTCAGGTCTATTATTTGAGTGTATAGTTCATGTGTGTAGGATATTGGAGACAGAAAAGAGAGCACTTGGTGTGAGCATATTTTTCAAAGATGTACTTTATACATATGGTCACATAAAAACACAGTAATCTCAAAACAAATATCAATACAACAACAACAACAAAACTCACCCCATGCTTGAACTAATAATAGCATGATTATCATCAATTAATTCCTCCAATGTGCCCACACTCATTGGACTACCACGTAATTCCTCAAGCTTTTCACGTTCCTCCTGATCACGTTCCTCACGTGGCTTAAATACTTCATGATTACGTATAAACTCCTGCTCCATTAATAAGAAATCCTGAATACGCTGTAACTTTGAAAGCCTGAGTTTACATTTCGAGGTAGGAACCACAGTTGGGATACGTTGTATTCCCGATGGTCCCTGACGACGTTTACGTCGCTGGCCGGTGGTACGAGGACGTGGTTCAAATCGTTTCTTCTTCTTTTTGTCTGCATCATCTGCACCGTCTTTCTTAGGGTCGGTGCCGTTTGGCGGTCCGCCCTCTCCCATGCCTGGTGGTATATTACCCATGTTGTTGAGTTATGGTATAATTATAGACTGTATCCCACTCTGATATCGGATAGACGGTATAACGTATAGTTAGTATTGTTTGTGATACTGTAATATGGGATATCTGATTATCTGATAGGCGGTATGTTTTAAGTTAGATAGAGAGTGGTGGGTTGGTTAGTTGTTGTGAAAGATGTGATTTGAAACAAAATATGGGATGTAAATAAGTGAGAACTTTCAAATAAAAGGCACAATATGAGACGACATGCATTTACTTCAGATTATATGAAGCACCGCCATTAACTCACCAATATTCTATATAGGTAGAGTATATTTATATTGTAACAACACACTCTAGGTAAAAAGAGGCAAATCGAAGGATAAGAAACTTCTAGAATACCTGAGGAAACTTCTCTCACGTTTTGATACTACAATTTTCAGAACGTTTGATTTTTTGTGGGTGGTTCATAATATTTAGTGGGTAAAAAATGTTAGTGTAATTTTGCTAAGAAAATTTTGTGGGGTAAAATTATTAACTTATTTACACGTAGAAACGCCTAACAAACTCACTCTTCAATTAGTATTTTTGGTGTGGTCTGTGGTTGGAGATAATTAATTGTATTTATTTGCAAAGATGCTTATGATTTAAAAGGTATGTGATTTATAGTATGTGCACATCATGTGCTCAAATTTTTCACTATCTAAAAGATACAATCTCAGATTTATCTCTTCGCCTACAGTGAACATCCATATTATAATGCCAGTCACAAGGGAGGTACTGCCGAGAGGTAAATGGTCATTTCCTTGAGATCGATCATAGCAAACTACATATCATGGTAGCAATAAAAGCGGGTTTACAAATGATTATAGGGACAATATTATTATGGAACACCAATGCCCTTGCTCCTTTTCAACTGGCAACCTTCTTTGTTCCTTTGGGAGATCAGGGTGGCCCGCTTCAAGATAAAATCCATGGATTGACAGTATCATTCTCTGCCATGATCTTCTGTGCATTGTTTGGATCGATTAGTTACATTTATCGATATACAATGCTTCCAATTGCATTCTTAGTATCTTTCATTACTGCAACTCCATTTGGCGGGAGATGTTTATTCTTTGGTAAGATCTTGACAACGTTCATGCCGGTGCACACTGGATTTAGTCCTACTAGTATATGGGAACCTATTCTATGGACTGTCATCGGTGGAGCATGTACCATTGCAACGTCTATTCTTCCAGAGCTTTTAGGTACCTATGAAGGCATTAGAATGGAACTATACCAATCATGGGACAAGTTGGGGCGTGGGATTTCTTCTCTACCATTTGCTCAGTTTGCTTATGACGAGTGGGAGGTTACAGACATCCATCAACAGATCCCAGTAAATGCAACCAAGAAGATTGTGGCGGGGTTTGACGTTAAAAGGTACCAGTCATTCAGTTATAATGATGAAACAAAAAATAAGATTCAGACTCTAGTAAAGTCACTCGACATTATCAGATGTGGTTTCATCTATCTTCTGATACAGGAAAAGGAGGCATCATGTGATGAGGTTGCACAATATCAGAGAGCAGTTGGAAAACTGTGCATTTGCATAGGAGAAAGCTGTCAACATTCATGGCTAATACACATACCATACTTCAAACGTCGTATGAGAAGTGCTCTTGACGAAGTGAATGAGGAAGCATCCAAAGTAGTGTCAGTCCTTGCTGAACATGGACTCGATGCCCAAGTGGAAATGATTAAACTGATACAATTTACATTGAATGAAGCAACAGAAACAATGGAAGATCCGTGGCAACTTGGAAGGATGCCGAATCTTTTCAAAGATATGGCTGCCATTATATCATTACCTACATATTCACCCAACAGAGCGCTTTGGATATATTGTATTCGTTTCTCAATTGTATACACTATTGCAACTATACCCATGTTTGTTATATAGTCACTGGGGCTCCATGACTGTTGCAATCATTTCGATGCCAGGATTAGGATCTACACTTCAAAAGATTATATCCAGAACAGGAGGATCAGTGATTGGTCTATTAATCAGTTCTCTCGTCATGTACCTAATTCAAATCACACTTCCGAATATTGCTCTAGCAGTGATCTTTTTCGGGCTATTCACATTCGGTGGAGTAGCATTATATTTCGCCAACTACGGCTTTGCTGTGATCTTCATTACAGCATATGTCGGCACATCCTTTGCAAAGAATTATGACTCAATCGGTACTGTTACCCTATGGAGGTTTGTGTTCACTATGGGAGGTTGTATTCTTTACTTCTTGAGTATGCTTATCTGGACACCGATAGAGCCAAACATGATTGGAGAGTCTCTGAGTAAACAAGCAAGAGCCGTTTATGCTTATACTAGAGAAGTAATGAAAACTCATGATGATAACGGAGAAAGTGATGGAAGCAGCCAAACATGGGAAGGTCAAGGATATCATTTTGATTCAAATGAGACCACCTTCACTATGTGAGCAAAAGCAACAAAGGCACGACTTGCAACAATGGATAGTATTACGGATGCTTGTCTTTCATCAATATGTAAGGGAGATTATACTATCGATCCATTTCTTCTTGGGCCTTCATTGTGCATTGAGCTTCTTGTCTTGGTCAGTGGTATGCTTGACATGGTAGGCGTTGAGTATAATCAGCTACATAGATACATTTCTAAGACGTGCTGTGCAAAGCTCTTGAAGCTTGCTGGTCGGCTGCAGGGGGAACAGGTTAATAATGATAAAGAGAAGACAAAAGAAACTGAAATTGAAGAAGGAGAGGATGAAGGCGATAATACATTTTTCTCTTTGGTTATCAAAAGAGCAAACAAACGGTTAGACGATGCCGGATATAACATGTGAAGGATGGTATAGCTATTTCACTAGGTTAACTTAGGATTAGGAAAAGATCAACTCTGCTCTTCCTCTATTGCTTTTACTCAATGGCTCCTTAGGCCTTTCTTATCCCTTCCTCCTCGACAAACGCCACGAATCCTTGGGGTTGAACCTATCAAACAAGGGCTCAATCTTCTCCATTCGTTTTGCCTTGGTCATTTTATTTGGATCTGCCTTTGTGTAGAAGGAGGGTGCCAACTCAATGAGCCACTTGGCATCGATTACCATGATATTTCTCATATACTCCTTCGTGGTTAAGACCAGCTCATGATAAATGACCCACTCAGGATTCTTGTTAAAGATTGCAGATGATGGGTGAATGTACACTGGATTTTGATCGACCAGGGTTAAATACCCCTCTTGAGGATGTTTCTTGGCGGCATTCGTGAAGAAACCTGCTGTTATTGCCATACATATCTTCTTATAGTTCTTCCCACTGCTCAAGATGTCTAGCTTGTACCTATCCATGATTGTCACGAGTTGTTTACGAACGTCCTGTGCCCTTTTCATACTACGTGCTTGGATAAAGTTCTCAAAGCACCACGGATTACTGAATTTGGATGCTTCCCACGCCTTGTATACAGCAAGAAGGGTTAGATGATCTCCCTCGGCTTGATGGAACTTTGACTTCTTCATATCTGCTTGGCCCTGCTTATCTCGAGGCCGATAGAACGGATTATCAACACTCAACAGTGCGGTAATAGTAAGAATCTCATCGGAACAACCAAGATCGACAGACAGCAGGAGCATTTTAGACAGGTTGGGCTCTAACGGGAATTCCGCCATCTTGCGCCCCAGCCTAGTCAGAAGACCTTCATCGTCAAGTGCACCGAGAGCATTCAACCCTTCCATCGCCCCCACTAAAGTTGCAACGGGTGGTGGATCCATAAAGTCAAATCCCAACAGATCATTAATCCCCATAGCCTTGAGTTGCAACACAACATTGCCCAAATTAGTACGCTGTATTTCTGGTATATTCGTGGACAGCATTTCATTCTTGTATGCCATCTCTGTGTACAGTCTGTAACACTTCCCTGGACCGGTCCTTCCTGCACGACCGGCCCTTTGTCGGGCACTAGCTTGGGAAATGGGCGTGACCACTAATGAATCCATTCCAAGTTTGGAGTTGAATGCTTTTTGTTTTGAGAAACCAGGATCCACAACATAATAAATCCCATCAATCGTCAACGATGCCTCGGCAATGTTCGTTGCAACAACACATTTCCTTGATCCAGGTGGTGCAGGTTCAAAGATACGAGATTGCATCTCCGATGGAAGTGAAGAGTATACTGGGAGGATGATTAACTCGGGAGCTAAGTCACCAAGAGCTTGCATACGACTATACAGTGTTTCACAGGCGGTATCAATCTCCTCTTGCCCAGTAAGGAAGAGGAGGATATCACCCGCTGGTTCTGAGAGATGTATCTGCATGATGGTAATTAGAGCTGCATCAAGATAGTCAGACTCAGGTTCCTTGGTGTACAGGATTTCAACTGGAAAAGTTCTTCCAGGAATGGTAAAGATGGGACATTCAAAGAAGTATGTTGAAAACTTCTCTGCATCAAGTGTAGCTGATGTCACAATCAACTTCATATCTGGCCTACGACGGCATAAATCCTTGAGAAGACCAAATAATACATCTGTATGAATCGTACGCTCATGGGCTTCATCCAACATGAGAGCACTATACCTTCTCAAATCATTATCAGCCAAATACTCTCTCATTAACATACCATCTGTCATGTATTTAATAATTGTAGACTGAGATGTAACATCATCAAACCTAATGGAGTATCCAACTTCTTCACCTAAAGTACAACCAAACTCTTCGGCTACACGCTTGGCCACTGATAGGGCAGCAACACGTCTTGGCTGTGTACACCCAATCATACCATTCTTTGTAATACCCAAATCATGTAAGTATTGTGTCATCTGCGTAGTCTTACCACTACCAGTTTCACCAATAACAACCAATACTTGATTCTCTTGCATAGCCCGTAATAACTCCGGCTTGAGTCTATATATTGGTAAACTCTCCTTCTGTTCCTTAATCGACTTGCTGGATATAATACCATATGATAATGTCTTACTTTCAGCCTTTTGTTTCCACTCCGGTGCACCATCAAACGCTGACATGTTAATACTACGTAGTTCTTGAGCAAAATGGCGTTCACCAGCCTCGGGCAATGGGTCCTCCCACGGTCGATTTAAATCTTTGGGTATACTATCAACTAATTGATTAGCCTGTGCTTGACGCAACTCACGACGTTCCTTTGCCAATGTACCCTGTTGCATCGCCGCACGTTGTAATGAACCATCGGGATTCTTCACAATACGAACTGGTTCCAAGTCACGTCCTGACCGACGTGTCTGTCCTCTTAAAAAGGCTGGTTCAAAGTCTGCTAATTCCACTTCTGTCTCCTCCTCGGTTGTTTCTTGCGCCAACATGCCCAATCCACCCTCGTTGTCAAATGTTGGATATTGCTCAACGGGCAATACACCCGAACGTATTAATTGTTGTGCCTCAAATAACTCTTGCTCGGTTAGCTGCTGCTTCCTTCGTACACCTCCACCCCCTCCATTACCACCACCATTATTACCACCTCGTCCTTGCATTCCCTGCATTTGACGATGGGCAATACTATCAGCCTCCTCCTCCTCCTGACGTCGTTTTAATGCCGCGACATCTAATCCAGGATGTACCACCGCAGCTGATGCCGATGCTGCTACTGTATCAGTAACATTATTCATTCGACTACCACCCATGCCCATACTTCCACTACTACTAGTACTAGCAGCAGCAACACTACGATGGGGCATTAAGTCCCTACCACTAATTTGATCAACATCCTTCATACTTAACATTAATCCACCTTCACCGGCACCGCCTTGTACACCTCGCTGACCAATGGATATTAATTTAATATATACCTTTTGATTTGGACGTAAATTTGCATCTCTTGGCTTGTCTATACGATTCTTAGTAATGTTGGATGTATGTACCATACCTTGAATTTTATTATCCGGAGAGGAGGAGTTGTTGGCTATGTTTAAATCGACTACTATACCAAAGTCTAATATACGAGATATAGTGCCAGTATATATTTGATATAATTTCAATTCATCTCCTCCACCACCACTGTTATTATTACTTACAGCAGGTTGACTCTTTGTCATCCACGCAGGTAAATTCGATTTAGATCTAGCACCCGTTTCCTTAACATTATTACTTTCACTTGCATTATTCTCCGAAGAATTTGCCATCCATGCTGGTAAATTTGATTTACTCCGTTTACTTGAATCAACAATATTAGATTCTCCATTATTGTCATCACCCTTTCGTTTATTTCTAGATCGAGCATGTATATCAAACTGTTGCTTACTATCCCCAGCAGCAGACTCTTTAGTATCACCAGCACTATTGTTGTTGTTATGTTCATAAAATCCATCCTCTAATGGGACACTACCAACTAAATTCTTCCCCGCCAATCCAGGGAATTGATTACCAATTTCTAATTTCCGTGAATTATTTGTACCCTCTATTAATCGCCCTCCACTAACATTATCACCACCACCATTATTATTAGACTGTAACTGTTTCTTCAACTTTTTCATCTTCTTATCATTCATCTTACGACATAATCGTTCAATTCTTGGTGACATATCACATACTATACGTAATATTCGTGAAGCGAATACATTGGATATATCATTACTATTCCCAGCTCCATTTTGTATTAAATCATTTTTAAATAAATTAATTGTAGTAATATCATTTTCTATACTTGATGATATTAATCCAATACGTAATTTAGTGGAATCGGTATCATCAGTTAAATTAACATGATATAAACTACCACCCTCTTTCACAAACTCTTCTTTTAAATAACTCTTTATAGATTTTTCAGATAGATTAATAATAAATTCAGCTAATGTACGATCTGAAATGCCTAGATGATTATTGTATTCGGTGGCAATGCGGGAGATTAGGTTTAGTGATTGTAAACGTTCTACTGCTGTTAATGGTGGTTCGGATGTTGAGGATGATGATGATTTCTTCTTCTTTTTTGTTGTTGTTTCTGACATAATATTGTAGTGTGTGGTCTGAGTTTGTTGTGTGGATGGTATGTGTTGGTTGAATCTATATCTCCTCGTCGCGGCCTTGTATTAACTATGTTAATAAATTATCAATCCAACACTACTAATCGTATCTGCGATGTATATGTAAACGATCGATTAGTTATGCATGCACGGCTCTATTGGTGCTGCTGTGCATAACAACAACTATTCTACAGAGCGACGGCCAGACTCTCACCGAATGATTGCAGATGCAGACTACATAGCATTATTACGATATAAGTAACACCTCTCATACACCTAGCTGTCGTACATTGGATTGCAATTATATACTAGCTCTCTTTATTGTTTATGTGGATGTTTTATAGGTACTCTTTCAATTGGTGTGCGGAATGACGATTGAAAAAAGGCAGCATTTGCAATGGCAGAGTTGTGAGAGGTTGTGAGATCAGCGATCATTTGCAATGGCATAGGTATGGTGGTATTGGTGGTTAATATCCCGTGCATGTAGAATAGAAGGTAATTCTTCTGCCGGCGATGGTTATGAAACGTAGTTCACATACGATACTTCAGACAAATTGATACCCTTGAAAAAATATCAGAATGAAGAGTTATTTCTTCATATCAATGATATTGATATTGTCTTTACTTTGTGCTTCCTCTCCAGTACAATGTTTCAGCGCTGCTCCTACATCACCCATTAACAAACATGTTGATATCAACCGTATCAAGTCTATCATTACAAATTATGACAATGTTGATGCAACAGTTATACCACTCGGAAAGATCACAACATTAGGAAATGATGAAGAAGATAATATTAATATTACTTACACAACAGACTTTGCCAGTGAAGAAATATCTACATTTACCTATACACAGTTTACAAAAGAACGTCACTTGGATTGTATCAATCTATTTGACGGTTATAATACTTGTATCATCAGATGCTCGGCAATTGATACATCCACTCTTAATGTACGGTGGAAGCATCATGGATACCCGCAGGTTCAACTTGGTTATATACACTAGCAGATATTGCTAACTGGAATGTTACAAGAAGAGTACCAGACTATACAAAGATATCTAAATTCAGTGGATACAAGGCTATATTTACCCTCTTTCAAAAAGCATTTAATACTGGATGTATAACACTTCCAATATCATTAGTTGAGGGTAATACATTACTTTCAATCAACGATTATGATACAGCAAGTTGTGATAATATATCAATATCAATAAAAGAGTCGATAGATTTAGTAGCAGAAGCAGACAAATGTAGATTACAAAATCGTAGAGTTGGACAAGAACTAGCAGAATGGCTTGATGTTTCACGTCGCCACCTAGCATAGATTATGATGAATGGGCAAGTATAGTAAGACAAAGAGTGTTAGCAAACGTGCCAGGAGCTGGCCCATTAGATGTTGATCCAAATGAAGATGATACTGAAGGAGTGATTGTATTGGCTTTCTCCGCCTTTTGTGTTGCTATGTTGGGAATTACATTCCAATATGTACTTGATATGCCATGACTTTTAATTATACATGCGTTTGTAGTGGGCATAGCAGTATACATCTAGAGAGGCGTTGATGGTTGTCTCTTGGGGATATTATCATAAGAAGTAGTAAGAAATTAGTTTAGATTAACCTTTTGCATACTCTAGATAAATGCGCATCGCTGCCTTTACATCTATAAGGTTAGCATTGAACGCGCGGCCGAGTCTTTCTAGAACAAGTACCTTAAACCTCAAGACTTACTCTCGTCTCCAAAAGAAGACAACTCTTTTCCACAGTGGACGCTTCTGCTTTTCTTCTCCTTCTACCTCAAACCCAGCCACTCTTACCATTTCAATCTCTTCTTCTCCTTCACTACTTTCTAATACTACCAATTCACGTACTTCACCCACCGCATCCTGTTCAGCCTTCATACGTTTTTCTTCAACACTTCTCCCTTCATTAGCTTCCTTTAGGAACTCTTCAAAGCCAGGGGTTTTACCATCTTCTTCTTGTGTACTACTACTGCTACTACCAAATATCAATGCCTTTGCATTCTCAACACCACCCACTGATGCCAACGAGTAATAAAAAATGTACGAAACAAATCCTAATAATCCTCCCGCCATTGCAAAGTTACTCCATCGTTGTTGGGGTGTTAGTGACTTGGCAATTGCTTCTGTACCCGGTGTGCGTCCCTGTGCTGACATATTAATCATTTCATTTGCAAGTGAATGTGGATCTATTGACGGTGGTTTCTGTTGTTGTTTTGTAGATGATGATACATTATTGGCTGTATTGTTAGGTGTAGCTTTAGAAGATTTAGCACGTGGTTTGTTATTTTTTGGTCTACGAAGTCCCTTGCCCTTACTTGCAAAATGACGATGTGGTGGTGCCACTATACGGTTACCGCCGCTACAAATTTTGGGTGCATTAGATAATAATTGATGCCGTGTATGCCGTGAGGCAGTTGATGAGGCAAACAGTAAGCTCATTGTTACAACTTAAATAACGTGGGTCTGCAGTCTGCAATGCAATGCTCAAATGCTCTCGGCTCTCACTGCCCACTGGCGCTAACCTCACTAATAAGGGGGTTTCCTATTTCCTTCAAAATTAATCCCTTCAAAACCCTTCAAAAAGACTCAATGTCCTAACTATGTCCGTCTTTTGGTATCCTATTTCTCGGTATCCTCCTAGTTCTCTCTTTTTATTTCGCTAAGTCTGAAAACAAAATACAACACTACGAGGTTGCGGCGACGTGCCATATCCAGCCATTGTATGGTCCACGGCTCCGATACTCGGCGAATATACTCATCGATAGCACTGCTAATAGATTACAAACGTTCGCATTTCCGACGAACCGGGGTGACATCATACAGGGCATGATAAGTAGGCAAAAAACTGTCAATTTTACATACTATTCATCTATTTAATCTATGTTAAGTGATTTATTGCATCAAATTCAATGTAGAATGTGATGCCATATATTATATTGTTTATTAGGACTATTTAGTACTGTTTACCCCTCTCTAATTGAGCAGGATTTGCATACATAACACATATGATATATCCCCTCCAAATCACTCCCATTACGAATAGATACGCATCCTTCCGACTCCTTTAGCAGCAGTACATAGCACTACTCCCTTTAACTGTTCATTTATCCATTCATTTAATGCGGTTGATTGTTGAATATGATGCCTTCTATTGCAATAGATAGCTTCATACACACTATCTCTCTATTATTCCCCCTTTAATAACACAATCTATCATAACAACCTCACCAACATTATTAACTGGACTTCTAACATTACTAATCCGAATCTATACCAATTAATGGTGTCTTTAATCCTTATACCATTATTTGGGAGGTGTTATTGTTGTGTTTTGGAGGTGTAGTGAATACCTCTCTAACTCTGTAGTTAATACTACCAATAATTTTGCAATAGCCTCCCCTATAGCCTCAGTTATATGTAGTATCCGGCTTGTACATCACTGACAGCATCTAATCCGCCTATTCATCGGCATATGTATCACAATGTACCCCATTTGATGGTATTAATAGAGGAGGAGGGATTCGTTGTAACAATAATATGTGTATTATTAATGTTGTCAAAATAACGACGATCTAGAGCCGCCTACGCTGTATCGACGGCGTTTTCGACCGCCTAGTATTGTAATCATATGCTAGGGCGCTGATGATATGATATGGGTGCTCTGCGGCGGCGGTGGACGACGTAGGAGGAGGCGATAGAGGGCTATTGTCTAATTGTCATGTCGTTGTGCAGTGAAGTTATTGTTGTTGTAATATAGCGACGAATGGTGAGCCGCCTACGCCGTAACAGCGGCGAAAGAAACCGCCCAGTATTGCAATAATATCATAGGGCACCAATGGATAGGTAGGGGTGCTCTACGGCGGCGGCGCAGTAGTGTTTAACGGTCACACTGTATCTACAAGAGATTGCCGGAGGTTATGTCCTTGGCCGGAGTATCCGATGTAGGTATCTTTTTTGAAGGGTTTGAAGGGATTAATTTTGAAGGAAATAGGAAACCCCACTAATAAGGAAAGTTACCCAGACCACTACCACTTGAAAATTATTGATATTCAGTGAGTGAGTATACATCATACAATATATAAATATCGGCTACTATCAATACTAAATAGATTTGCAATGCTGTTTACTCCATTGTGGCTTTGTATACACAATAAAGAGTATGAGCACAAGATCCAACCACAAAAAAAAAGAAATATAATCGAAGTTTTTATTGCCAACTCATATTCAATATTCTCATAGTAGGAGATATAGAGCTCACAGTCTAGATCAACAATGGCATCACCTGCAACATGTATAGTAAGTACTGCTACATCTGCGGTACGTCGTCCGGCGGCGTCATTGGCTGTAGCGGCTACTGGCAAGAGATCACTTAGCACTCGTGCATTATCACATACTCAATCACCATGTACAACTCCCACTATTGATAATAGAGATAGAGGTAGCAGCATAACGTCCTCTAGTATACCAATAGGTTCTCAATCACCGTCAATATTAACAACGGGAGGTTTATCAAACCAACGACGAAGTTATTCATCCATGCAAACAAAATCTGCAATCCAAAATAATTATAAAAATAGAAATATCAAGAACAATAATACCTTTGCAACAAGTAGTAGTAGAGCATTCTCATCATCAAATAAACGAGATTTTTATGATATATTGGGTATTGGTAAAAATGCTGATAAGGGTGAGATTAAGAAGGCATACTTTAAGTTGGCAAAGAAGTATCATCCGGATACCAATAAGGTAAGAAATTTTATTTTGGGATTTTTATATTCATTTTATGTATAGATTGCTAATTGTACTCTGTTTTTATATATATTATCATATTCACGCATACACTATATCTTATGCAACAATATAGGATGACAAAGCTGCAGCAGACAAATTTAAAGAAGCAACTGAGGCATATGAAGTCTTATCAGATGCAAAGCAAAAGGAGCTTTATGATGCCTACGGTCATGCGGGTGTTGATCCAAACTCAGGCTTTGGTGGCGGAGGTCCCGGCGGAGGTGGTAATCCATTCTCTGGATTTGAAGGATTTAGTGGCTTCTCGGGTGGGGATGGATCATTCCACTTCCAATCGGGAGGACCCGGTGGACAAGGCGAGATTGATCCAGAGGAATTATTCGAAGCATTCTTTGGCGGTGGCGGGGGTGGACGATCACGTCGTAACCGTGGTCCACGAAAGGGTGCCGATTTACAAATGCATGTCCGATTGACATTTGAGGAGGCAGTCAAGGGTGTGAAGAAAGATTTACACTTGAGATATCAGATACATAACAAGAAAAAGAATACAATGGAAGTGAAAGAACGAGATGTGGTAGTGGATGTACCAGCGGGTATTGATAATGGTATGAATTTACGGTTGTCTAATCAAGGTGCCGAGGGAGATGAAGGTGCACCACGAGGAAACTTAATTGTACAAGTACTGGTAGATGATGATAAGTACTTCCATCGTGATGGTTTGGATGTACATACTGAATGTCCGATTAGTCTAACACAGGCTATATTGGGAGGTACAGTCGATGTTCGAACATTAACGGGTGTTGTAGAAATGAAGATTCCAAAGGGTACACAAGTCGAGGCAAAGCTTATGCTACGGGGGAAGGGTATATCGCATCTTCATTCCCCGCAACGGAAGGGTAATCATATTGTACATTTGCAAATTGAGATACCAAAGAAGGTATCCAAGAAACAAGAGGAGTTACTTAGAGAGTTTGATGAAGAGATGAAACATTCTGGAGGAGGCATATACGGAAGATTGAGTAAAGCTGCCGGTTCTGTGTTTGAACGCGTCTTTGGCCATGACGACAAGAAAGCTGATAAGAAAGCAAAGAAAGTTGATGACGACGACTCAGACGATGAGATCGAGGAGAAGAAGACGGCTTAACTACGTCTTTGTATATAGATGAAGATAAGGTAAATTTGTCTGTGTATCCGAATGAGATTATGAAGTAATTGTATATGATGGGCTAAAGACTGATTAATCTGTTTTCTATTTTCCCGAACATACTTATTAATATGAATATGTAGACGTTTACTTATGATTCTGCCATCATTTTTCTCACTACACGAGCGTCACCTGAATCATGCTACTTTCGGATATAGATATTGCAAAGCTTGAGGCTGAACTAGAGACAGACTTGGTTACAAGGGTCCAACAGGAAGATTCGTCAGATGCTCAGCCAAGCCTCGAACTTGACTCCCTACGCGAATCAATACAACACGAAGACAATGATGATAGTCAACTCCAAAGATTCTCACTACTTGCAACTGCTAGAGCATCTATTCACTCGATACGGCAAGCCTCCTCGGGAATTTTACAGAGTATTAATGATGAGCTGTTGGAGGGCAGAAATGACACGACACACAACCCAACAATAAATTCAGAAGTTGGCCAATGTGGACACAATTATCAAGATGAAGAGAAAGATACAATCTTCCCTTTGACACAAATACCATCTATGGCCAATGACGACGTAGATCAATCAGAACATGGTTCATCGTCTGATTGTGAGATAGATGTTTGTGTTGCTGACACTGCAACCAATGATTGTTGTGAAACTGATGCTGCAGCTGAATACCACAATCAATACTTAGATCAGACTTTGGCTGATGAATCGTTTGAACAGGCAATGATCGAGGCAAATGATCAACTTCGTATGATTGAGGAGAAACATAGAATGAAACGACTAATTCTAGAGCAAAGAAAAGAGCATATACGTCGAAATAGGAATGCAAAGAGAATACAAAGATTGTGGAAAAGAACCATTGCTCGAAGGAAGCTTCTCCTTTCTTCCATCATATCAAGTTTGACATCAAATACAGTTCAAAGTGCAGTGGAAGTTGGACTCTTCCAATGTACTAAGATTCTTGAATCAACCTCAATCATACTTCGTTCTAGTCGAGACTTATCAATTCCTCAAACAAGACAAATGTTGAATGTAGATGATCTAAACAGACGATATATCATGGTGATAAGAGACCCCATAAACTACAAGGTACACATCTTCATCTTATATCAAAGACACTTGAAGCACTACATTGTTCATCTAACAAGGAGATTGACTAATGGAGTGTTAACGGATAGCTTTGGAGCACTACTTCTCAACAACCGATTATACGACTTGATTCTGAGACAAGACGACTCGGAGAAGTTCACTAGGCAAACTTTTGCAATTCATAATGAAGGCATACAGCCGTCACTACTAGATAATTTCCCCCTATCATTAATGCTTGAGGATGGCCCTGCATTAGATTTGACTCCATTGTGCTTGGTCTTGTGTAAGATTTCTCAAAGAGTTATGACTCGACGAGCTCTTCGTGCTCTGCAATGTTTGAAAGCTGCCGTCCGAATACAAAGTATATACAGAGGCTTTATTGTTAGAAGAAGACTAGACTCTATCCGATGCAGTACATTTTGTTATATTGATAATGAGCTGGATAATATCCTTGGTGATAACTCGAAAGATATGCTTCAGTTCGACGAAGAAAATATTGGAGAAGAAGAAGACTCGTGGAACCCTTGTAGGCCTTATAATGAGCCCAAAATACATTGCTCAATTGATGAGACCGATATGATCAGCACAGGTGAAGCAGATACAACAATACCCAAGCCCGAGTCCGAGCCTTTGCATAGAGTATTATCATCTACAAGGCGTGCACAATATCATGATAATGAATCGGAGGATACCACAAGTAGAAGGAAGGCTGCTACTCCTAAGATTGTGAGGAGAGATCACTTAAAAGAAAAGAAACAGGAAAGTAACACTTTGACTTGGCAGAATATGAAAGTAAAGGATATAAGAGTAGCTCAGGTAAGCAAGTCGTATGTATGTTATCTTGTTCATATGATATGCTCAAAACTAAGTTTGACGGATTTGTTTGTGGTTTGCTACTTCATAACTAAAACAGGCCATGATTAAGAAGAAAAGTCTAATGAGACGAAAGGGTGCTAATGGACGGTCAATGAAGGCTCGAAGATGACAGAGGATGGCAAGGTGAGGTTGCAAGCTTTGGCAATGGTTCATGCATGCATGGTAGAGACGCTCCTCTAGGATACCTAAAAAAGATACCCACGTCATTTTTTTTACTGACTCCTGATGTTGACACCTGACTATACTATTAGCGGCAATATATTAATATCTTATTATCAATAGTACAGAATCATCATGATTAAACCTATAGTAGTAGTCCTTTCCCTTCTCGTCGGCAGCTCCAATGTCGCAGCTTTTTCATTGCAAATGGGGGGAGAAAAAGTATCAACAAAAGATTCGATGAGCTCACGACGGTCTTTCCTCTCAACTTCAGTTGCTACTGCTGTCGTTGGAGGAACTGCTATCTTATCAGGACAACCTCAATCAGCTAATGCTGCGCCAGAAATCTTTACGACCGATGTAAGTTAAGACAGGCGCAATCGAAATCCGCACCTAGTGAATTTTTTAAAGTGAATTTTTTAGGGACTCTAGGTGCGGATTTCCATTGCGCCGGTCTTAGTTTTATCCTCTATATTTATGTTTGTTTGGAATGATAAATGTGATATTCCTCATATTTCTACCATATCTTTTGGGTAAAAGTCTGGAATCAAATATGCAATCACTAAGGAAGCAACAAGCAAAAAGCCACAAGCGCCAATTCCCGGAGATATTGTTGCTATTGATTACACTGGTTATCTCTCTAATGGACAGGTAAGTAGATATCATCTCTTTTAGATGAGTATACAAGTAATATCTTTCTTTTTTGAAGATCATGACATATGCTCATATCATCTTGCTTATATAGATCTTTGATGCAACACATTCTGAAGGAAAGAATAATGCACTACTCTTTAAAATTGGATCTGGATCGGTTATCCCTGGATTAGATGATATGGTTAGTAAAATGGTAGTTGGACAAAAAGTACAAGCAATTATTCCGCCAAAGCTAGCTTACGCAGATAAGGGGGTATGTCTAGATGAAGATAAGGGTGGCGAATGTCTTATCAAGCCAGGATCAACTTTGGTATATGACATTTTGCTAAAAAAGAGCTCCATCCCACCACCATAAGTGTTCAACGTCAGTTACTAAGAGCTATCCTACGGTCACATTGGGGAATAAGACATCATGATCGCTTCGGCAGAATGAATCACTTCACAAAGAGCAGAAACGAAAAGATAAATCATCTGAAATCCAAATAAAGTTAGTAATATGTTGCAATATGATTGACTATTGTATATCTCAGCTATCTAAATCTGCCATAGGCTATTCGAAACCCTGACATGACAATTAAAGTATACCATGCTTCTATCCCTAATGCCCAGACATCCACAGCAGTATGAGTAAGTAATAAGCTCGTGCCAAGCTCAAAGAGTATCCTCAATGAACAATAATCTATAAATGTTTGCCATGTTGTCTTGATTGCAATATTATCTGATTCTACTGCCGATGAAGAGTAGCTTCTATTCCATAAAGCAGCAAGTATCCATGATATACTCATCTTGGAGTCTCTAATTACGACTGCCAATAGTGTTGTAGGAAATGTAATTGGTTGCATGAGTCCTCCATTTGCCCAGTAGTCAGGGGACGATATCTCAGCCCCAATTTGAAGAAGAAAGTTAATCATCAATATGAATAATACATCTCCTAGGAACAATCGAGAATCAGGTATCTCGAGTAGTGCATCTATAAATGATGTTGTGGGTTTGTTCTTGTCTTGTCTTTCTTTTTCTATTGGTACATCTTCATTGTTCTCATCTTCTCCATCGTACTTGGACATGTATTGACTTGTTTGTGTATATTTGCAGTGATTTGAAGACTGTACATATGATCGCTGATGTATGATTGTATCTATAGATTTGCAGTGATTGGTAGACCTAATGTATGACTTGTGAATTGATGCTGATATAAAGGTGCATCGTTTATGTTTATAGCTTGTTGGAGGTATAGCCATCAGTGCATAAGACTGAGTCATTGCTGTGCATACCAATGCTACCACATACTTTTTTGTTGCATATCTCATACTCTATCGACCGCGTGTAAAACAAATCGAATTATGATATCATTTGGCTTCTTCTCGAATATTCTCTGTTTATCCGCTATTATTATATAGTATACGTTGCAATGTAATGTACACCGTTTGATAGCCAAATTCTATTTTTATTCATCCTCGTTATTTTCTCACCACAAACTTCGGCGGCAGCTACTACCCCTACTATCCTATATAACCTCAATATATACATCATGAGACTCCCTACATTTGTATTAATATCTATCAGCAATTTGGATACCATCAAATCATTCACCACAAATTATAATAATGTACACATATCAAATAACAAATTTTCAATAATACAAAAGAATAATGAACAATACAACACTAGATGTATATCCTCCTCTTCTACATTAGGCATGACAATAGTATCACCCTTTGACAATACTGCAACCGAGGAGGGAGATGAGTTATCAGCACCAACAGAACAATCTTACAATCCACTCCCCTCTGATGATGAACCTCTTGATTTAACTTGGGATAATGTTGATATGGTATTAGATGAGATGCGTCCATATTTATTACAAGATGGGGGGAATGTTGCTATTAGTGAGATTGATGGTCCTATTGTTCGATTGGAATTGCAGGTGTGTATAATGTGTTTGTTATCAATTGCAATTGTGAAATTATTGGAGAATTGTTATTTTGTGCATATGATGTGGCAATCTTGCAAGCTAAAAAGGTCAACGCTAATCCTCTGCCTCTATCTTTCTACCTCTAAATACAAAAACGCTACAGGGAGAATGCGGCACATGTCCAAGTTCAACACAAACAATGAAAATGGGTCTGGAACGCAAACTTAAAGAACGTATACCTGAAATCCAAGAAGTAGTCCAATCACTACCAGATACACCAGACTTGGATGAAGATCAGATTAATATAGTATTGGATTCAGTTCGACCATTTTTGCAAGTTGCTGGAGGTACTATTGATATTTCGAGTATTACAGGTGAGGGTGGAATGCAGCCAACAATCACTTTAAAGATGGAAGGGAGTGCTGCATCTTTAAATTCCGTCAAGTTGGAAATTGCACAGAGGTTGCAGAGGCATTTTATGATATCAGGTCTTAGAGTTGAGTGGGCATAAATTGAGAATATGAAGACGCGATGTGGATGGTGACGAGGTACCTTCCATTTTTGTCAGCTAATCAGAGGTGCAGGAATGATCTTATATTACCTGTGTACGATAGTGACTGAGAGCATACAGTGATAATCAAGACAAAGTACTTAAAGATGTAATGAATTATTTTACTTGTATTATGTGAACTGCACACACATTTATTGTGCAGTTGGGCATCAGTGGCACTTGCGGCGTGCCATCCTGATCTTAACATAGAACATATAATATTTAGTCATCGTATGCCTTCACCAAGCTAGCAAACTTGGAAGCAAGTGACTTGTTACCCTTCAATCGAAGAGTTGGTTGCTTGGAAGTGTTGTTAGACTTGAATGTCTCCTTCGCCCAATCAGCGGCTTCAGTTGCTTTATGTTGTTGTGCAAAAGTATTGTCCAACGAAGTCTTCTTGCCACCGTTAAAATTGGGTGAGCTAGAACTATCAGCTGTCCAACTCTTTGCAAGATATTCCAACTGCTTCCGGCGTTGACTGGTAGTCTTTTCTTGCTGGTCAAAGATGTCGTTAGTACCGACATCTGAAAAGGCCTCTGATATGGACTTCAACGACTGCTGATTATCTTCGGGGTCAGACTCGAATGTTTGTAATGGAGGGTCATCGTTGTACTCATTATGAGAAGGACGAGCATTGTAGAACTCTTGTGAGGGTCGACGAGCAGTTGTTGCTTCAAGACTAATGTCAAGATTGGAGAATGCATCGCTCATTGACTTCATAATCTCAGGTGTAGATGCACGAGCCTTTGGGGGATGTTCGAGTGGTGGTGGTGAGGCACGCTTGTTTGGTTTGCTGTTCCTTGACTGATGTGACACTTGTGCCTTCTTTGAGCTACTTGTTCGATTGTCAGCGAGATAGTTGTCAAGTTTCTTTGAAGGGGCAGTAGGTGGATGGGGACGTGGATCTTTCTTATCTTGACGATGCTTTGGTTGAGCTTCTTTTCTACTGCGACCGGTATTGCCAAATGCTGCTGCATCATGAGATACCCATGCATTATTTTCAACAAGATCAGAATTATCCTCGGCGGCACTATACTTGCTACCAGACTTGGTGAATGCCATTCCACACATTCCTGTTGAGAGATCTTTACTTTCGACAAGAGGTATTTGCTGACGCCACGCAATACTATCTTCGTCAGGCTCATCTTGAATTGCAGAGCTGAACTTGTCCAAACCAATATCCTCTTCATCGCTTGGGGTCATGGTCTGCTTGACTTGAACTTCTTGTGCCTCTTCTTGACTTCGAGTCTTCCTCCTTGGTGTAGTACGAGACTCACGTGAATGAGAATGCTTGACATCAAGCTCCTCTTCCCCTGAATAATCTCTAACAGGCGAGTTCTTACGAGCATGGTACTCTCTCTTGAGTGTATTCCATGACTTCTTCTGTTCCACATCTGGAGGTTCCTCTTGAGAACGTGCCTTCTTTTGATGTCTGTGTTTCTGTTCTCGTTCGTGATCTCTTCTTGACTGGTATGTTGGATTGGTCATGGACGAGACGGTGGAATCTTCAGATGACAAGAAACTGCCACAATCATCATCTTCTTCAACAGGACTATTATCAAATGAGGCACGATCACGCACCACAGCAGCATTGGCATCACGAATGACTTGAAGAGAATCACTGTGAAGGACTTCTTCATACTTTTGTTGAAAGAAATCTTTTCCAACATGAAGTTCCTTATTCTTATTATTCTTTGCATTGTTAACAATAGGTGGAGTCTCATTCCTGGTTGGCGAGAACAGTGATGCAATCTTGACAGGCGTAGGAGGGACCTCTTGTGTTGGAGCTACAGCATGGCCAGTATCAGTACTGGTATTATGTTGTGTCTTGATGATAGAGTCAATGGCAGCAAGTGCCTCTTCGGGATTAGATCTACTCACAGCATTAATACGCGAGATGAGTGCAGCCACAGAGGTTGTATTCTGGACTTGAGATTGTCCTACCTCCGACGATGCACGCTGTTCGGCAATGGGCGGCATCATTGAGCTAATATGAGCTTGCTGCTGTTGTTGTCCCGAGGAACTTTTAGGAGATGGTGAAACTCTACGAACAGTTGTGGAGGTATTTGATACTTGATGACGCTGAGAAGAACCAAAGCTTCGAGAAGGATTTGTATCCAGAGTTGTAGTCTCGGCAGTGGAATCTGTGTAATGAGATAGCACTGCCATACTGCCCTTGTGAGCATTGAACCTCTTGTGGGGTGACGAATCGCGTCTACGGAGATTCTTATGCTGACTTAGACTAACTTCGTAGTTACCTCGTTGCTGCTGATGCCTCTGAGAACGTTGGGGAGAATAACTCGCGCCTCTATTACTTTCGTTCATATTGACAGCACGTTGCTGTGTAGCAATAGCAGCGGCATGAACAAACTTTGACTTGAATCGACCACCCGATGATCCTGAAAAGTTACTTCTTGGTGAGACCACCGAATCTCCTGGCCTATGCTCTGACCATCGATCTTTAACATTGCCCATACCTTCCATTTCATTTTGGGGTAGGACAGCACGTAATCTTTCATTCTGATCCCACAATCGAGCACGTGCATCTTGCGGCGTGATTGTATCAGGCACTTCATTAAACATCATTTGATCAGGATTATATTCAACCTCTTTTTGTTGCTGTTCCTCGACAGGTTGGTGATAATCATCATCTCGATCGTCATAATATCTATTACGGCTACGAACAAGATCTTGACCTTCTGATTGATATCCATCGTCATACCTCTCAGGTCGACTACGTCCTCCTCGTCCGCCCTCTGATTGATAACCATAATCATTACCGGAATCGTATTGATGCTGACCTCCTTTGCCATTATTCCTCTGCCTCTGAGGTGATGAAGGTAAACTCTGAACAGCACCACCACCACCACGAAAGTTAGATCTCCATCGATCTTCAATGTTCTTCCTCTGTTCACGACGTTGTTCTCGACGACGTGCACGTAATAATCGTTCCGAACGTTCTGTCCATACACCAAATGGACTATTCTCGTCATGTTGACGATGGCCACTAGACGACTGGGGAGCAGTGTTACGACTTCGTGACGTGTGCTTACTATCTGCGGGAGAATGAGACTTTTCCCATCCCTTCCTTAATGATGCAACACTAATTGTTTCATCGTCGGGGGGTTGTGGTAGTGGATGATGACGTTGTCGTCCTCCAGAGGCCGACGAGGGTGCCGTATTAGCATGATGATGAACAATAATATTATTCTTCCGTTGTATCTTATCAGTCCGAACACCCAAATGCTCCACGGGTGAATCTGGTATTATATTCTTCTTACGATTGGGTGATCGCGACTTTTCTCTCATCTTGCGTTGTTCTTCCTCCATCTTTTCCAATTGTTGTTGTTGTTCATGTAGATGTTCTTGACGTTCTTGATATTGTTGCTTTGAGACTGCCTGACGTTGATACATTCGTTGACGATTAACTTCATTCCAATTTGGTTGATTTTGCTGCTGTTGTTGGAGTGGATGTGGTATATTTTGGGGTTGAGTGTGTTGCTTTTGTGGAGAGATATCCCGTTGCTGACGTTGTGAATTACCCTGTTGCATGGATGGATGATTCCTCATAAAGTGAGATACCACAGCACCGTGTGCCTGTCTTGGAGGTGAGGGTCGCCGAGGCGGTGAGCTCCGACGAGGATGTTGATATTGTTGAGGCTGTTGATGCTCTAGCTGTGGCGGAGACATGAGAGGGGGTGGTCCTCTCCTTTGGTGACGTTGCTGTTCTAGTTGATACTGTTGCTTTGCAGCCCTCAACTCATTATATGGACTTGGCCTCGATGAGGAATGCCCTCCATCTGAATTATACCCTGCAGAAGTATTAGCAGTAGACTGAGGTTGACGAGGAAGCCTTGGCTGTTGATAATGCCCTACTGCTGCACCACTCCGCTGCTGGTTATATCTCGACTGCTGCTGACCTCCCCCATCTGAAGTATACCCATTAACTCTTCCTCTCTTAGACTGACTAGCATCCCATTCATCCGATGGTGCCATGTGATTTCGATTCATAATTGGTTGTTGTCTATTCCTAGACATATTATTCAATTGGTGATTACTAGCAACAGGATTATTAATATTATTCCGAATAATACCAGATTGTTCCAATTCCTCAAAGCTATGTTCTCCCATTAGATGTACTGGTTGGTGCTGACGTGCCATGTGATTATTATCATAAGGATAAGGATGAGAAGCAGCATTATTCCGTTGTACCGTGGGAGGTGAGGGTATAACTCGAGGAGAAGCTAATTGTGAATGATTGTGCAATTGTTGTTGCTGTTGCTGCTGGTTATTGTAATACGGTGCATTATTATTTTGTGGAGTTTGATAATGAGGCTGCATAGAAGGTCTTTGTGGTTGTGACATTAAAGAAGGCATGGCCTGATGATTTGGATTATTATAATACTGCTGCTCCTGACTACGAGATGGACCCCTTTGTATCTCCTGCTGTTGGGCACTGTCTCCATAGCCACTAATACTCTGCGATTGTCTCCTCTGTCTCTGAATCGACATTTGTATCTCAGGATCATCAAATGATAACTGTCTCCTCTGCTGTTCATAATCTCTGCTGCTGCTATTATTTTTCATAATTGACTGCTGCTGTTGCTGACTACCAGCATTATTGTTATTAGAATAGCCCTGTGGCGTAGTATTGTATGGCTGCTGATTATACTGTGGCTGATTATATCCAGTATTTTGTGACTGACTATTTTGATGCACCGTCATACCACCATTCTGCTGCTGTTGATGCTGCATATTATACACCCTATCCAACTCCTCCTCTTGACTTGCCTGTTTTTGCATTCCCATAGCCTTGCGTTGTTCGATACGTTTCCTATTCTCAATACGTCGTTGCATCATATTCTTACGTTTAGCTGATAAGGAGCTACGTGTTGAGTGAGTTGAGTTACCGCCTGGTGATTTCATACTTTGGGCACTTCTACCACTACTTTGGGTTGTATTTGCATCACTGTGATATCCACCGGTATGATTACCTCCAGTATTAACATAGTCGTCTTGCATTTCATATACTACTTGTTGTTGTTCATTATGTTGTTGCTGTAGTTGAGGTCGTTTGCTATTATTAGCTTGTCTTCTACGCTCTTGTTGCAATTGACGAACATCGTCAATACGCCTACGTCTAGCGGCACGCTGACCACTGTTACCTGCCATGCTGCCACTATTGCTATCCTTGGTAGCCGTCTGCATATTAATAGGGCGCCTACTACACTAAGTAAATCGTAATACACGTCATCTGTATATTCAATTATTTGTTGATATTATCACACGATAGTTACTGAATTAAAATTATATCTTGCCGTTGAGAAAAATTTGTACTATTAATGAAGAAGGGCTCTACTTCTCTCTACTTGCACAGTAATGTTTCTTAAGGCGACTCCCCCGCTAATTCTGCGGTATCTTTTTATGAGAGTAGAAATAAG
>Ga0075437_11539_pt1 | contig 36628 bp, 34 predicted proteins | sample MintriMetagenome_FD_74266 | JGI IMG/M metagenome (GOLD analysis project Ga0075437, IMG submission 74266) | Marine eukaryotic communities from Monterey Bay, USA to study complex ecological interactions - Minidiscus trioculatus and... | ecosystem: Environmental > Aquatic > Marine > Unclassified...
ATAAATCCATTACAAGTTAAAAAATCAAAGATTGTATTAGTACACAGAGCTAGTATTGAAAGTGTACAACCAATACTAAGGACAAAGATTGCATTAAGTTCAACTATATTAAATGTTGCGGGAACATCATCATTCTTGGAACCAAATGGTAGTGATATATTAGGTATTAATAATATACTTGGTGAGTGGTTACAGCAGGGTACATTTGATACACCCTATGTTGATGAAAATGTACGTATTAGTCGTTCATCTGGACCAATCTTTGAAACATTAAGAGTATTCATTAAGCAGGGTAGTACATTATTAGAAGATGAATCACAATTGTTGAATGACTTATCTGCTGAATTACGTGTTGAGAAGTCTAAGTCTATTGACGACCGTACAACAGATACAGAGAAGCAAGTACAAAAGGTTGTGAATGCTGCCGAAGATGTACAAAAGTCTGTATCAAACATGGCAAGTAATGCAAGATCCACTATTGAAAAGGATTTAGATACAGTAACATCTGCATTAGGCGATAGTCTTGATGAGGTCGTAAGTAAAGTACAAGATGTAGTAGAAGAAGATTTGGAAGTGATCTTCAAGGCTGCAGATGATACACTTATGGCAATGCAAGATCAAGATACTGATGAGGTTGTGGAGGCATTAGGTAATGTAACCAAGGCTGTAGTTCAGGGTGCTACTGATGTTCGTGAGATTGTTGAACAGGATGCATCAGATCTCGGGGATAAGGTTATGGAGGCTACTGATGCACTGGTTGCTGATGTTCAAGATAGTGTAGAAGCTGATCTTGAGGCTGTTGGTAAGTCGATTGAGGGAGTAAGGGATGCTGTTGGTATTGAAAGTGATGATGATAGTGTGGATAAGGAAGAAGAAGAAGAAGAAGGAGATGATGATGATGAGACTGAAGGGTCCAAGGAGGAGTGAGAAGCGCACAAAGGTGTAGAGTATGAAACTGAATTGTGTATAGCATTTGAAAAGAACTAGTTTTAGACGTTTTCTTGTTAGCTTATACCTCTAATCAAATCATAGAGGATCTTGATCTGCCACTTTAATCCAGAACCGTTTCTGGTCCATTAGTTCATACTGTCTCTTCATGAATTCAAATGACTCAATACTTAACTTTCCCTGTCTCATCAACTGTAACACTACATAATCACTCAAATGTATAGCAGGATCAGTAGAACATAAACTTTTGGCAGCAAATACACACTCCGTTTGAGTTAATGGTCGTGTAATGGCAGCCAACTCCTCTCGAACTATATATCCGGATACTAATACCCTTGCAAAGTTTGCAAGTGTTAGGGCCATGAGAGGTATGCCGAATAAACAATAAAAGCCACAGAATAATGCTGGACCGGTTGGTAATATGCCCGTAGTACTATCAACCGGCGGGGCTGTCAATCCTCCCGTTGCTAATGCACTTACTGCAAAATGTGTGGCTGTTATAATATCCCAATGTTGAGATTTCATTCCCCAAGTGATCCCCATACCAACCCATAGTACAAATATCAAGTATATCCGATTATATTCATTTGTTATTATGTTTGATACCACATCATATATTCTTGTTAAGAATGATTTGCAATGAACAAATCGACTCATTGGAACAATTTTATGTATCCCGTGAAAGTTTTGTATGAAGTAGTCATATCGTATACACCCCTCATGTTGTGGATCAAAGTAGGAGCATACCCGATGGAATTCTTTATCGTTCAATGCCAATTTGCCATTGTTGTATAATACCTTTCTAAAATCTGAGTAGGATAAAACACCAACTTCTTTTTCGTCTACCCAATTGAATGGATGACAAAGTACTGATGATCCAAACCTCCCCCTCTTGGTACCCAGAAATGCCTTTGATAATGAATCTCTTTCTAATATAAGTTTATACACCGCCGATGATTTAGATGCAACACCATCTAATACAGAACTAACCATGAGTATCAACGCACCACCGACACAGCTAGCTCCTAACAATATATGTATAATTGTAAAAGCTCTACTACCAATTTCAGTCTCATGTACATCGGTACAAAATCCAATGGACATTCCTGCATCAACTGAATAGAAGAATGACTGTGGTATTGGCCAATGGTAATAGTAGGAATAGAAGAGAGTACCGAGCGTTTGCCATATAAAGACAATTGCAAAGCATGTTAGATACATTTGTTTTCTTTTACTAGTTACTTGTATTGCTGTTGATGATGGTTGAGATTGTAATCTAGTGGTATTGTTACGTCGTCTTTTGGATGTATATTGTCGTGAACTGCTTTGACGTCTGGGTATTGGTATCATACCTATCAAGTTTGATTGTCTGTTCAAGTTTGAGTTTGATGTTACGTCATGATGATGTTTTGTAAAATTTGGCTGATATTCATTGTTCGAGGCATATGCATGGTCAATAGTGCCCAGGGCATATGCCGATAGGAGACAAATCCATGTCGTCTTGTTGTTCTTCTGACGACCCATATAACATATATCATATATCATATAATCAACCTCATTAAAGCATCGACACTACAAGTACCAAACTTTGTCTCGGAAGCACCACCAACAAATCTGTAAGAGACCAAAAAGCAATGATATTGTGCGATCATGAATATACTCTCAATATAATATTTGTTATAGTCAACGTTGTGCCCTCGCCGGTCAAGTATACCATACCCATTTATCATAATTTACGAGCGCGGATGTGGAACGGAATGAAGGATATCAAAAGCGGTATCTTTTATGAGAGATGAAAAATATACAATTGATCGAATATATTGGCTCAACTGTGACTTATGATTGGTATGCAAATACGAGCAGTTGGATGCTGAAAATATAGCATATAAATCAGTTTTAAACGGTCTATCGATTGTTAGTACTCTGGTTACATTAGTCGTCGTTTTTATTACGATATCAAGGACATAAGACACCCTTTTTGTTTTATATAGCCCTGTCGGCCCTGTAGTATATCAATATGAACGATAATCGCCAAGAGACGCTGCATAGAGTTGAACATAATGATGACTCATTAACAACGATTGCGATAGGTAGTGCGGAGGAGGGCTTCGACTTTAATAGACTAGGTAAAGCCATTGCAACAAATACTCATCTCACATCGTGTAACGTCTATCTTCGAGACATCGCATTAAATGTTACTGATAGAGGATTTTACGACGGTCTTAAACAAAATACATCGATTTATAAGCTAATTATTGAATGTGGTACAGCATATATACATGATTTTAGAGTGGGGTATGAGATACTTAAGGCTTACCAAGAAAACAATAACCGTCTTAAAGTTATAAATATTCTTCGGGCAACAAATCTTCACAATGAAGGAGCTATTGAAATCGCCACAACTTTACAATGTTGCACAAATATCAGATATATCAATCTTTTCCAATGCAACATAACAGCCAATCAACTATTGCCAATGATTGAGGCAATGAGGGGGTGTAGTTCATTAGAACAATTGTTCTTAAATGATAATCTAATTGGAAATGGTGGGTGTGAGGCACTTGCTACATTGCTTAAAGATCCAAATTGTAATATACAAACCATCCAATTACTTGATAACCATATCAGGAATGAGGGTGCAATCTTCATTGCCAACAGCTTAGCCAAGAATACAAAGTTGAAAGAGTTGAATCTCAGCCACAATCCAATAAATTTTTACCAACATATGGAGGGAGGTAGTGTCGAGGATTCTTTTTGTAAATCGTTATGCAACACATCAAGTATCAACGATACATATCTATCTAATCACACATTTGTATCTTTACGATTGAATCATCGCGAGCTCGCCAATATATTTTTGCAATTGAACAAGGGCACGAACAAAACTCATGTTGCTATAAAAAAGATTATCAAACACCATCCTGACATTGATATGGAACCACTATTCGGATGGGATAAGGACGGTGAATGGACTCTAAAGGCTCTACCTTATGTAGTTGCATGGTTTGAAAGAGCTTGGGTAGTCAAGGCAAGTGATTTCGACGAAAGGCAATCAGCTTTTGTACATGAGTTGGAAAGAGATAGGTTCAGTAGAAGAACGTTATCATCCATTTATCAGTTTGCCAAGGCTATGCCGTTACTATTTGTACCAGCTGATCATGCCAAAATTTATGATAAGAAGCGGAAGAGAAGCGACGAGTAGCAGCTGTTACCTTATGACGAATTGTAAAGTTGATACCCTCAGCAAATAAGGATGAAAATGTGTTATATGAGTAGCACTATTGGTAGATAGATATGTTATTTGTTTATGACAGAAACCTTAAACAAAGCAATCCATTCGATTCCAAATAAAGATTCTATGTCTATCAAAAGGACATCTTTACCACCGACCACCATAGTATCCATCACCTCTTCCACCATTTCCGCCATATCCACCGCCTCCACCTCCGTATCCCCTAGTTGAATTGTGTGTACAAAAACGCTGGAGTTCCACCATAGCCGCCGCTGCCTCCACTTTCTGTCGATTCAATTCATTTTCAACATTATTCAATTCATTTTCCAAAGTATTGATTCTTCTTGAAAAGTGACCATTGTTCTGCTCTAATGTATAAAACATTTTCTCATATGAATGTAATTTCCTCTCGTTGGATTGTATAGTGTTCTGTAATGTTTGTATCTCTTTATCATATTTGTCTTCCATACGTCTCAAATTGAACTCCTGACTTGACCTCTCTCTTGCCACCTCTTCATGTATCCTATTTTCATACTTTTCCTCAATTGCATTCAACTTATTAGTAAAACTCAACTCCATATGCTTCAGTTTGACATCCATATCACCAGTATGAATATGCATATCTTTCCTTTGACAATAATGAGTACATCCCTTCACATTACACTCAATGATTTTGTAATCACATACCCGTCCATGACTTTCCATATCTTTCACTTGACCTGTCCAACCACAATCACCCATTTCCTCATTATTATTACTGCCATCATATGGACAGCGTACTGTTAGTCCATTAATAATTTCCTTAACGACATAATTTGGATTAGACGTTGCCACAACTGCACGGCAATTAGGACATGATGGGCTGCTCTGGCGGAGGACTTCATCGACACATAAAGAACAAAAAGTGTGACCACAGTTAAACGACGACGCCCCCTTCAACACATCATGACATATAGCACATATACAGCTTTCAGGTGGTTCGGGTAAGAATATATCAGTGGAATATCCCATCGTTTGAGAGGTAATTGGTGAGTTGAGTTTAGTACTAATTTGATGTATGCGGGCGCGGGGGGGCTTTCACTTAGAAGGATACGACTAGCGTATCCCTGCCTATGATCTCAAGAACTATGTCGCTCTGTTCGAAAGAGTATTATTAATAACTGAGATAGTGACGGTACTTTCGATATATGATGCTCTTTATTGCAATTGCTTACCTATTATTGTGCTGCTGTACAATAGTAGTGTTTGCTGCTCTATCTACAATACTTGCGTTTGATCGCCAGCGATTCAATTGTCAACCGTACCACATAATGTATTACTGAATGATGTCTACTAAAGTGCCTCACCCTCAATATAGCATATTAGATATACCGAGCTACTATTGATAATGTCCTCATCAAGTAGTGATAATACCAAGCTAGCCACCACTGCAATTCTAGCAGGATCACTCGGCGCCGCAGTCTCCTACTACCTCCTTCAAAAAAAGTTAAAATCATCATCCACCAATTACTCCTCCTCCACAGATGTACGACATCCACTAAATTCGAAAACATCCTTTATATTCCAAGATCCAGAATATGATATTGGATATGATATTAATTCATCTATCAAATCTGAAAGTAATGATACTACAGTACTAATGCCACATTCACACGAGGAACGGATGAGACGTCGTATCGCTGCTCGAATGGCAGTGGAGGATGAAAACTCCCAGCCTCGTCAATCAGTTACTGTTCGTGTTCCTGCCAGTTCAGCTAATTGTGGTCCGGGATATGATTGTATCGGATTAGCCGTCGATTTATGGACTGAAGTTACAGTAAGCCGATCAGACAAGTTAGAAATTACAGCAGAAGGTGATGGTGCTGCTGAAATGCCAAAAGATGAAAGTAACTTACTAGTTACTGGTGTTAAAGCCGCATATGAAACAGCCAAGAAACCAATGCCACCATTAAAGTATCATGTTGTTAGTCGTATACCGTATGCACGTGGATTGGGTAGTTCCAGTGCGGCAATTGTTGCGGGGATTATTGCAGGGTTGGTATTAGCTGGACATCGCTTACCCGTTTGGGGTAGTGAAAGTTTATTACAAATTGCTGCTACTATTGAAGGACATCCTGATAATGTTGCACCGGTAAGTTTAGTTGGTGTTAGTGTGATTATGGGGGTGTATTTGAGGGTATTGGTTTGCAATTCATTTATTTATAAAAAAATGCTCACATCTTATGTTCACTTTTTTATTTACCTACTTGGCATGCTACAAAACACATGTGGGATATCAATAATGGATTACAAATCAAATTTATATCATCAATTAATCAACAACTACCGCTATTCACTCCAATGCATATAATATAGGTCATCTATGGTGGATTTCAAATTGGTATCCATAATGGAACACGATGGGTAACAGAACGTGTCTCCTGCCCACCCGGCACACAGTTGGTAATGTTCATACCTGAGTTTATTGGTAAAACATCCACGGCACGGAGTGTCCTCTCTGATACCGTATCACGTGCCGATGCGGCCTTTAATATCGGTAGAGTTGCCTTCCTCGTACATGCCTTATCGATGGGTAATCTTGATAATTTAAAATGGGGTGTACAAGATCGGATGCATCAACCACAACGTGCCGAAGCCATGTATAAGCACTTATATCCAATGATTAAGGGTGCCGAGGAGGCTGGTGCATGTTGTGCATACTTGAGTGGGGCAGGGCCGACGGTTATGGCATTATGTGGCGGCGCGTCGGGGGATATATTCACACAACGAGAGAAGGAACGGACCGACTTTTCAGTTGCCAAGGCAATGATGCAGGTTGCACAGTCATATGGTGTTAAGGGAAGGATTGTGGTTACACAGGCTAGTAATGAGGGAGCACGAGTTGTTAAGGTTGATCCACCATTCAGTACGGAGTATATTACATTTAGAGATAACGTGTAAAATACTTCCTTGATCTACCAAATACAATCTTTCAACTCTTATATTCTAATTAACTCTCTTCTGTTTCTTTTTATCCGCTTTGACATGATCGGCAGGTACAAATCGTAATGGCATAGCCTTGGCAAACTTATAAATTGACGCTAACGCTCTTCTACTGATCCGATCTCTTTCCAACTCTTGTGCAAAAACTGCTACTCGACCTTCCTCCAAATCACATGCCTTGGCTATCCAAGCTTTATCAAACCATGCAACTACATAAGGCAGTGCTTTGAGAGTCCACTCCCCATCCATATCCCAACCGAAAAAGGGCTCCATATCAATGTCCGAGTGGTATAGTAATATCTTTCTAATAGCAACATGACTTTTATTTGAGCACTTATTCATTTGAAGAAAGGACCACACATTAAGACGATCCACTTCTACTTTTTCAAGTGTATGATTTGATAAGTATGTATCATTGATACTTGAAGCATTGCACAGTAAATTGAAGAAGGGACGCTCTGCACTACTCCGGTCTATTGGATTGTCGTTAAGATCAAGTTCTTTCAGCACGTTGTTGTTTGATAAACCGTTGACAAGTGATATTGCACCCTCATTTCCAATATTGTTACTATATATTTGGATAGTGTGTATATTACAATTTGGATCTTCGAGTAGTGATGCAATCGCCTCACATCCAGCATTACCAATATTATTATCATTCAAAAACAACTGTTCTAATGACCGGAGCCCCTCATTGCTTCGATTGGTGGTAATTCACCGGCAGTTATACCACAGCGGTATAGATTAATGTTTGTTAGATTTACACAACATTGCAAAGTTGTGGCGATTTCAATAGCTCCTTCATTGTCCTGTAGATTTGCATTAATAAGATTTAATGTTGTAAGATGGTTATTGTTTTCTTGATATGTCTGAAGTATCTTCCGCCCTACTCTACTCAAATTACGACGGAAAACACAACAATCAATGAACAAATTGCTAATGGATGTATTTTGTCTAAGACCATCATAAAACCCTGTATCAGTAATGTTCGGCAGCGAATCAAAATATTGATGATATGAATCAAGATATACATCTAATTTTGTGATTTGAGTATTCGTTGCAATGGCTAGACCGAGTCTACTAAAGTCGAACCCCTCCTCTGTACTGCCTATTGAGAGCTTTTTTAATGTTTCATCATTTTGCTCAACCCTATGCAGCGTCTCTTGGCTGTTATCGTTCATCTTGATATAGAGGAGATAGTATTGAAAATTATTGAAAAAAACTGATGTTTGTCTTTTGTCTCTTTGATTCGTAATGAATACGGCGGATAATATAACCAGAGTACTACCAATCGATAGACCGTTGAGAGATGATTTATATCCTATTAGCAGCATCCAATTGCTTGCCACTGCATACAACCCTCGATTGAGCCAGCCATAGCAGTATTGCTCTAGAGAAAGAAATTTATTTTTCAATGACAATTTGATTATTGGCGACTAAACGTATCGCAACTTGCAATAGCAATCAAAGCTCTATCTCTATCATGCGCCTATTATAGTATTGGTTTATAATATTATTGCAATACCGTCACTATAATTCAGTTATTAACGCTCTTTCTGACGGTAGTAATCTTGTGATCGTAGTTAGGGTACGCTAGATGGTATCCTTGTTGTAGAATCAGCAAACTCTTCCTCAAAGTTATCAATACAATACTAACTGTAAGTAGAAGTCATATTGCACTGCCGGCGTCACCAGTACTACTGATACCTCTTCTGTCAAAGTAGATATCTGCAGCAGGGTTGAGCACCGCCAACGATCAACATACACAGCGCATACATACTCTTATCTTATACTTTCATGATGAATGAGGATAGCAAAGAGATACTGCGTAAGGTTAAAGAGAATAATAGCATTCTGACGGAGTTGTATACGGGGAATGGTATCACGTATCATGAGGATGGTATATTTAATTCTAGTTTGGGCAGTGACTTTAATACACTTGGACAATATGTTGCTACGAATACTTATCTTGAACACTTGGAAGTTAACATTTCCAACATTGATGCATACATTGCCACAAACAGAGGATTTTATGATGGTATCAAAAACAACTCCTCTATAACAAGTTTGTCAATTCGTTATAACAGCTTACTACAAAATGATGGCATTACAGTTGCCGACGAGATACTGCAGGCGTGTCAAGTAAATAAGAATCTCACTCGCCTTGATATTACATGTTATAATTTGAACTCTGTCAATGATCTACAACAAAACGAGATATCTGCTACTTTGAGAAGGTGTACAAATCTCAGACAGATCACCCTATACGACTGTAGGATAACCGATGAACACTTTCTCCCAATGGTCGAGGCAATGAGAGAGCATAACTCAGTAGAGGAACTGTGCTTGTCTGCAAATCTCATCGGGAATACTGGAGGCCAAGCACTCGCTACATTACTCGAAGATTCAAATTGCAACCTACACACCCTTGAACTACAAGGAAATCAAATCGGTATAATAGGTGTCAAAGCCATTGCAGAGGGATTAGCAACCAATACCAAGTTAAAGAAACTCAACCTTCACAACAATCCGATTGATCGACCTCTTCCTCAGATCTTCTATAAAGTAGTATGTGACAAAACAAGTGTAAACAGTACATTTTCGTCAAACCATACAATTGAGGAGATATTGAGCACTAATCATCATCTTACATGTTTATTAGGTTGTAATCAATACTTGAAAGAAAATGCGGCAATCAATAAGATATTTCATTGCCATCCCAACATAGATATGGAACCATTCTTTGAAATGGGCATAGAAGATAGTGAAAGGAATCTAAAGGGTCTACCGTATGTAATCGATTGGTTTGAGAGAGCTAAGGAGGCTGTATTAGATATTTCCTTTATTAAGAATGGGGTGGTTAGTGGAAGGGAAACTTTTTCAAATGAAGATGCACGTATACCATTGGTAGATAGTAGGAAACTATCTTCCATCTATCAGTTTGCACTCGCTATGCCGATATTGTTTGTCCCGGCTGATCGTACCAAAACTAGTATTAAGAAGAGAAAGATGGGAAAGTAGGTTGCCGAGTTTGGGAGAGGAAAGGATATCGTCTACCAGCGAGGAGTTTCTAACTTAGCCAAAATTGTTATCCTACAGTTTACATACTATACCTCGATATCTACAAAAATGTAATCAAAATCCCAACAACCTCTTGGGGATTGTCAAAAATGTATCTCTCCCTCTTGGGTCCACAAGCCATCTCTTGGAAGGTGTTAAGGAGATACCCAATCATATAACTCGGGGTTTCAAGGACTTCATCTTGAGGGTCATCCTTGGGGAGCCGGAGACTATATCCGCCTCCTCTTCATACTATCAGGAGTAATCCATTCATGAGCAAAGTCAACTAATCCTCTAACTTCCTCTTGTGTATACTGTCTGTTGTTTCCGTATGGCAGGAAGTATCCCCCCATACCATTGCTGTTATTGGCAATGTCTTCATAAGGATTAGTATAAGGTTTACTAGGCGGGGGTAAGGCACTTGAACTAGCAGCATATATACCACTATGATTTCTGTTACTACCAAGTTGTTGTAGTTGGAAACAATTATTATTTGATATTGATGTTGGATTTGTCGATGTACCGGTGTAGCATCGTAAAGGTGAGAAAGCTGAGATGGTGGAAGATGAGTTGGTTATGGATGATGCCTTGCGCTTTTTACCTAATGATGACAAACTTGAACTTGAGGTACTCCCACTGCCCTCTTGTGGTAACTTAAAAGTAGGTTTACTAAATGTCAATGGTTTCAACTTTAATAATCGTTCATTCTCGTCAATTATTTGTTTAGACTTATTTCGTATGGATATTTCTATTTCGCGACGACGTTTTAGTTCTGCTTCGGATATATTATTCTTAGTAGGAAGAGAGTGGGTTGTAGTTTGTGTATTTGATGTTGTTGTTGTTGAGGATGTGGAGTTGTGGGCGGCGAGTAACTCTAATATTGATTGGGCCATTGTCTTCTTGGGTTTAGCAGTAGTAGCGGTAGGCTTAGACGATGGTAGTGGTGGCGGTAGTGATGATAAGGCCGTGGTTGGTGGCTGTTCTGAAGAGTTGCAAGTATCAACACCGGTTTGTTGTTTGGTTGGAAGTTCAGACGACGATGGCACCTCATCCGCCGTACCGTCCTTGTTAGTGTTCCAACTTGGATTAACCATGCTAGTAGGAAACAATGCACCTTCTTTTTATTGCAACCTCCTGCTTGGTTATGTCTCTTCTTATTTAGTAGTTTACGACGCCTTTGTTCTTTGTTTAACTTTTGTTGTTCCAACTTTCTAAGGATGTTCCGATAATAGATCTTTTGTTGACACGTCTTTTATATCCATTCTTTTAGATGGATAATCAGAGGATATGAATTACAATTAATGAGTATATTGGGCTATTCCAAACACCGCTGAGCCGTATATTATCGTGGCAATTTACCACATCGACAAGTAATTGCTGCTTGTTATGTTTTTGAGACAAATGAATTGAGCCTACTTTCAGTTCTCTTATTTGTAGGGATTCTAACCTATAACCCCTTATTTGAAACCTAAACTTCAATGAGGTTAACGACATTAATGATGTCAACATGTCAACGGTGTCGTAGTCGTTCTACCGCTCTAAAAGTTCAACTCGAAAAAAATATATTGTTGCTGACAAATAGGGTACGATACAAGCTATTGTTAGAGGCAATAAATGGCCAGAAAACAAAATAGATCTTATTGTTACGCTTGGACAGGCTGATCAACTCCATACTCACACGGTTCTAGACTCTCGACTCAATACTTCAGTCGAGCATAAACACAAGGTTTTTACTGCAATAAGATTTTGTCGCAAACCTCTCTTCGGTATTAGATACTATTATAACATGTCAGGCGTAGGAGAAGAACAACTACAAACCAGCACAACTAGCTCAAAAAATAATGGCGGTGGTATACCATTAACAACATGGATAAACTCAGCCTTAAACTCAATCTCCACCACCTCAGCTCAATATCCCTCGCCAAACCAATCCGTAGGCATATCAAACAAGATTAATTCAACTTCATATACATGCGCAGCATTAAATATTGCACAATCGTTAATCTGTCAGTTAAACTTATCCTACACTATTGGCAGCGATGGAGAACAACAGGAGTTAATACTACCCAACGATATATCAAATTGGTCTAATTCAATTGTTATACACTTAAATTCTACTGAGGAACAGCATAAGGGCGATGAGCCAATAGTAAATATATCAAGAGCTGAATTTACAACACCCTCCCAAAACTCTCAACAGCAACAAATGAAATGCTTGTCTAGAGATGAGAATAAACACATCTATTCATTGGTACGTACCAATTTAATATGTGTGTGAATATTCTGGTTTGTATGCTCGCGATATAATGCACCCTTTTCTTATTCTCAATCAAAAAATCTCATCGTTTTTTTTCACTGTCTCTTCTCTCTTAACAGGGGATTGTACTATATCAATTATTCTCGGGTAATCAAGCATCAATATCACAAGAGGTATTAGAAAAGTTAGTTATGAATGCACAATTAAAATTAAAGGAGGCATATGAAAAATTAAGTGAGAGTGAACGGGTACGTTTCTTATTTGTGTGTTATATTCATATGTTATTTCTGTTTAGGGCTGGGGATTCGTTGGGGTTAAAGATGTGGGGATTGACTTGGATTGGTTCCACATGGTGCGGAAGGGAGATTAGAGAAGTGCATATCTTTTTTGTAGAAGAAAAGGGCATATCTTGTGCATCGGCTCAATTAGCTTGTGTGTTTTTATGATCTCAGACTAATCCCCACCCATCCAAATTTCCCTCTCTTTCCATCATAAATATTCTTCTTCTTAGGTTCGTAATTATCAAGCTGGATTCTTCACCGAATTAAATGTACAAGATCATGACATTGATAATGAAATTGGAGATTTATTTGGTGATTTAGATCATAATGAACCAGTACCCCCTCCAGTTCTCAACAATAACGGAGAAGAGGCAGTGAATGTAGTAGAAGAGGAAGAAGAAGAAGATTTAGATGGAGAAGAACGACGGCGGTCTAGAAAGAAGGGACCATCCATCAACAACGGCAGTTCATCAACAGCAGCAAGCAATACAAACTCAAACAACATCATATCAGACTTAATAAATCAACTAAAAGTACTAGGTATACCCACCTCCCTATGCAATTTAATACATAACATGATTGATTCAATCCACGGTGACCTAAGCGGCAATGAAGCCTACAAATCAATGTCCGATGTACAAACTGATATACAACTACTAATAGATCAACCAACCAAATACTTATATGATGTTAATATTGATAAATTGGCAGTTACAGGATTACAATTGGATGGGTATGAATTAGGACGTGATTTAGAATTTGGTATATTACAAAGTTCATATCGACGATCAATATCTGCGAATAATACTCCAAATCAACATAATGAATGTGGTATCATCGTCGGACCATCAGGTATTGGTAAAAGTGTATTAGCAAATCGATTAGGCAATTCCATATCAAGCACCGGCGGACTATTCCTATCAGGTAAATTTGATCAAATGCAACAACCCACGCCCTTCTCGGCATTAGCCTCAGCATTTAACGACTATTGTGATAATATGTTCCAAGATGGTCGTGCCGTACATTTAGAATTAGTGGCTAGTCAATTACGTAAGGTCCTGGGAACGGATGGACGATATTTAACAAAAGTTATACCAAAATTAAGTGTTATACTTGGTCAAAGTACAGAGTTGGAACAAGATGAGGCACAGGATTGTGTTGATGCGCAGAAGCGGTTACAGTATCTGTTATGTCAATTTGTGGATGTTATTGCAAGTTGTTCGGGTGCACCCATTGTGCTGTTTCTTGATGATGTGCAGTGGGCTGATCCGGCATCTATTAATGTTGTGAATCAGCTATTATTAAGTTCGGGGTCTTCGACGAGTAGTGAAAGTAGTAGTAGTAGTAGTAGTAGTCGACAATTCTACTTCCTTGCATCATGTCGTGATGAGGGTATGCTTGCTGGACATCCATTTATGGATATGTTGGCAAGTGTACAAACATTTGGTGTTAAGGCCAATGTTATTACATTGACTTGTATGGATAGAGAAATGATCAATATGATGATATCGGATTTGCTATGTCTATTCCCCCGTTTGACGTGGAGTTTATCCGAGATTATCCATCACAAGACGAATGGCAATCCACTCTTCTTTGCTCAACTTATGATGTCTCTTTGTAGAGATGGATTGGTCCGGTTAAGTTTGAGTAGACGACGATGGGAATGGGATGAAGAGAAGATCCAATCTACGAAACTTCCCGATGATGTTGCAACCTTCTTATCGAACTCTATTAAACGATTACCCCAGGAGGTACAAGATGCACTGTTTACACTCTCCTGCTTCGGTTCAAGCTCACCTTGTGACCTTATATACGCCCTCGAGGCCAAGGTTAGTAAGAATTTGGTAGAATCACTCGAGATTGCCGTTAAGGCCGGTCTGGTTGATAAGATTAATGACAGTTATGTCTTTGGACATGATTGGATACAAGAAGCAGCCTATAATACAGTCCAGCCTCAAGATCGTGTTCTATTCCATTTTAAGTATGGAGTGTCACTAGTCCCTCAAGCTCTGGAGATTCAAGACAATGGCATGTTATTCACTGCTGCTAATCAGATCAATATCGGAGGCCCTGCAGCTGTCGAGGATGCCGATCAAGGCAACCTAGTAGCCAATTTGAACCTCACGGCAAGTCTCAAGGCTATGGAGATGAGTGACTTTGTATCCGCTCATGCCTTTGCAGACCATGGCATATCATTCCTTCGGAAACGTCACTGGCAAGAACATTACAACCTTAGTCTGCACTTGTTTGAGGCGGCAAGTAAATGTGCGTTAGTAACTGGAGATGTTGTCGGACTTAAGCTACTCTCCGATCAGATACAAAGATATGCCAAGACTTTCCAAGACAAGTTAAACTCGTTGTACTACAACGTCATCGCTTTGGCATTTGCCTCCCAACTTCCCGAATCAGCCAATAGATCTGTCTTGGTACTGGCTCAACTTGGTGAGGAAATGCCTGAGTCATACTCGGAGACGGAGATGAAGTTTCACATTGAACAGACGAAGATATTGCTCCAAGGATATACCGAACAAGAATTGATAGATTATAGAATGTGTGATGACGAGGCAAAGATCATGGCAATGAAGTTCTACGCTCGATTGGAACTTACCTTCCAAATGATTAAGCCTGCTTCCCAACCGATAGTAACCTTGAAAATGGTTCAGCTATCCATAGCTCAAGGGATGACTCCGGTATCGCCCATGGGGTTTGTTTACTTTGGTCAGCTTTTGGCACGGCTTGGTTACATCCAGGATGGCTGTCGCTATGTCAAGATTGCACGGAAGATGCTAAGCAAGTTTGGCACGAAGGAGGTAGCAGGAGAGGTGATTGCTATTGCAACTCAGATCCTATGCTTTGTTGAACCTATACAGGCGACTGTAGAGTCTCATGTTGATGGTCGATCTATTGCAATGGTAGCAGGTGATGTACATGGTGCATGTTTGAACAGTATACTTTACGTCGCGACAATGTTTTGGTCTGGTACGAAGCTCCAGACATGCAGGGATCATTTCCGTAGTGCCATTAGAGTCTTGGAGCAGAAGCAGCACTTAACCTGGGCTTCTCACATTATTGTCATGAAGCAATGGTTCCATCTCTTGATGGGTTCTCAACAAGATGCTGGTTTACCGGAGGAAGCAAGTCCCATGTCAGTGGCCTTTGAGCAGGCCGCACAAGCTATGCAAACGACGAATCCCCATGCAACGATGACGTACTACTTCCAGTCTATGTACCTCTATTACGTCTTACGGGATTATGATCAGATGAAGATCTGTGCAGACAAGGTTTTTGAGTTTGACCTTCATTCATGGACACTATTAGCTATCCATCAAGCTCATTCATTCTACCGGGGTCTAGTCTCCTTCTGGATCTACCGCCAAACACTTGATCCTGTATGGGCTCAACGGGGACAAAAGGCCAAGCTTGCCATTCAGAAGTGGGCCGAGTCTGCTTCAGAACACAACTTCCAACATAAGCTGTACGTGTTACAAGCTGAGGAGGCGTTTTGTAATAACGATTTTGTTAGTGCAAAGAGCTTTTATGAGAAGGCAGTAGCTGCTGCAAAGAAGCACAGGTAAGAATACCGGCGGATCAACTTATGTATCGTATCATATACAGGACTGGCTTTGTACAATCTGACACCCTCTTAACCTTTCTTAACTACTACCGCAGATTCATTAATGAAGAAGCACTAGCATGTGAACTAGCTGGTCATTTCTTCTTGAAAGTAGGTGACAATGAAACGGCAATACAGTACTTTCTCCAAGCCCACGAGAAATACCATGAATGGGGTGCAGTGGCCAAGTCTAATCTCATCTTTGAGTTTGTTCAGAAGAATCTTGCCGCTCCTATCTCCCCAAGCCCAAGTGTGAATAACAATAACCTCCCTTCCCAGAGTATCGAAGAGGATACGAATCGACGCAAGAGAGGGGCAGATTAACATATATATTGTAAAGATAAGCTTTGAGTTGATATGTTTACTAGAATTATAAGTCTTCTCTAGTAAGGTAAACTCTCTAGCATTCAATCCTTACACCATCCGTTTCCCAAACGGCATCACCAGTTCTACTCAAATCAAACACAAAGGAGGCTACTTCTTCTCCTCCTGCGGCGGCGGTTGCCTCAACCTTTACATGAGCTGTCGTGTCTTGTGCGTCTCCTTCTCGGTATTTACAGATTGTATCCGGCAGGGTCAGAACTTTAAAAGCCGCCCATCCAGATACGATGGCCTTAAACTTTTCACTAGATACCAGTCGTTTTTTATTAGCAGGAGAATTAAGATTGAATGCTGCTTCATAATCACCAATTTGTAAGGCAGCAATTTGTTTCTTAACATGTTGTATTGTAATTGAATCATCTCCATTTGTTGATGAGTATGTTTCGGTAGTGCTCTTACTCTTATCATTTGTTATGCCTTTGGCAAGTATGACATCCTTCTTAGTATTTTCAGCTCCTGGTCGTTGACAAAAGGCAGCCAGCTCATCAAGTCTAATCCATCGATTTCCATGGTGCCCATGTCCGTAAGAAATCCAGTATGGAATCAACATGAACTCTTATCACCAAACTTTTTTTTAATGTTGACTGAATTAATTTTCAGTCACGTAAAATCAAGGAGGCGAGCTCACAATTTATTAATTATCAACACACCATAATAATTCATCTTGATACGCAGCCATGTCATCCAAGGAGGACAAGTTTAATGCTGCTGCTAGTATTGGCGGCAGCTTAGTTGGAGGTGCGATTGTTACATCCAAAGGTGCGTCATTTATTAATTAATTAAATAAATTGAAATTATTGTCGTCTCAATTATTCGTCTTCTCTTAATTATTATTGTAGGGCCTGGGAAGGATGTAGACAAGGCGATGCTGAAGGCATTGAGGAAGGCTAAGAAGGAGAAGAAGAAGGCTGCCAAGAAGGCTGCCGAGACGAAGGCGAAGAATAATAAATCATCGTCCATGGCAATTATTGTTGCTGCTAAATCGTCCACGGCAGCTGTTGCCCCCAAACCGTCGGAGAAGAAGGCACCTCCTATCGCCGTTGTCCCCCATGAATTCGGTATACATGGTAATAATTACAAGGGTGCGTATTTGTTTGTTGTTGTATTGTTAATAATTGTTGATTCATTATTAATTCTAAATATTAATTTATCTTTTTGTTATTAATTATTTATTGTAGGTGCCAAGGATAAGAAGAATGGTGGCGGTAAGGATGGCCGTGGTAGTACTCATGCTAGGAAGACTGTCTCCAATAGAAATCTAGAGACGATGAAAGCAGGTACTAACCACGTTGTCAACGCTAGTGCAAAACGTCAGGAGCTTGCTGGTGGTGATAAGAAGACTTTATTAGACAAGCTTTTTACTGCTGTTGAGAATGATCGTAATGATGCTCTGCATGGTCTCCTCCTCCGTCGTAAGAATGCTAGGAAGAAGTACCGTTGGTCCATCAACAACAATGGTGGTGGTCCGCAAAATCTCCTACCAGGAGAGCCATGGAGCTTGCTCAGTACACGTCTTCGGTTCCCTAATATTTCACATTTGAAGTATTGGTGCACCAGTGATTCTAAGAAGAAGCACCTTGGTCCACAAGTATACAAGTGGTCCTCTGAGAACAAGACGAAAGGATTGTCTCTAAAGTCCTATACCAATAGCAGAGTTTGGATGGAGGCAACATTGCATTTTGAGCCAGTCTAAATTGTTGATGATGGATCTTTCTTTTGTCCCTTGTGGCTTTCATGCTTGAGGCTTGAACAACAGCCCTTTGATGTCCGCGATCACTAGTCAATTTCATGGCGGCTGAACTGCCATGTCACATTGTCATTGATACGATTACCATAGTTTGAACTCCGCGTTGTGCGTGGTGGTTGATAATCGGAGTTGTTATTGATACAATCCACTATCCTCACAATAATTCTAAGGAGTATATTGTTATTGCACACATATATCTGTTATCATGTCTAAAAAGTCTACTCCCCGTAGCCACCGCGGCCGTGGGCAACCAACACCGCCTACTAAAGACTCATCTGAAGACGAATCGTCATCGGGAGATGATCGCATCGTACAACTCGTATCGCGAGCTGCAAAGAAGAAGAAGAAGAAGAAGATGTTGATGATGAAGCCTTCTTTAGGTTTGGTTCTTGCAATTGTAGTTGCTTTGATATCAGTAGGCTACCGATACATCGACATCAATCATCTATCATCCAAAGTTACTTCTACCGATAATGTCAATAAGTTTACAAACTTATTTAGTTCAGATAAGTTTGTCCTACCTGCTTGGTTGCGTGAACCTCTCAAACTTTTCCCCTTGACAAGAAATAAAGGTAAATCACCATCTACCGATGTTGAGAATGATGATGAGTGTATTGTGTGTAAGAAGAAACTGGTTAGTGAACCTCGTCCATCAGAGTTTAGTCAACAACCACAACCACTAAAATCAAGTAGTCTGAGTACATATCAGCGAACAACTGAACCATATCCCGTCGAACTAAACACTGCACATGATAAATATATGAAGGCACATCATGATACAGGTATTGTAGTAAGTGGGCCGCCGTACTGTCAATTACTCATGCCGAATAATCCACATGTCATGTATAATACACAACATATGTATCAATATGGTGATCACGCCGGTGTGTATTTCTGCTACCCACCAAGCAAGGGGCCATTCAAGTGGAGAGTAATTGATAATACCTATACACATGCAGGTGGTAAGAGTGGAAGGTGTACTAATTGTGAAAGTTATTACTGTAAGAAATTTTCCTGCGACATTGCAAAGTCCTTCTTGTGTAATGATTGTGGCGATAGTAGTGATAGTGACGGTAGTGATAATGAAGGTGCTGCTGATGATGATTGTTGCTATGAAGATCCATCGGATTGCTATATGATATACAAACATGACCACTCCGTCAAAGCCAAAATTCAACCATTGCATGATCTCTATCTCAATGCACCATTAAAATATGGACTAAAAGTCAAAGATTACATGAAATTAACCGACAGGGAAGCATTAGAACTGGAGAAAGAGCTTGGTGGTATAACTTTATTTCATATACTTGAAGTGGATATGTTTAATGGTATTGAAGATGAGAATCATCCCCTTTACAGTAATGGTAGGAAAGTAGAAGGACATGATAAAGGTCTCATCCTTAGCGGTGTGGAGACAATCATACAGTTAATGATTACACAAGCACATGCTGGGAGAGTAAATGAGCATCTACATTCAAATGATATTCGAGATTTGGTCAAACAACGTGATGACATTGAGAAAAGCCACACCGAGCATCTCCAAATAGATATTCCATTGATCTTCCTCCGACCCTCACCCCATCCAAAGATTCGAATGCCAACATCATTACCCGAGATTAAAATGCATCATGAGATTGATACGTCATCGTGGCCAGCTAAAGCTGATGAAACTGATGAGGGTAAAGATAAAGCCTCTACTAACAAACATACAAAGAGCCGTCCTTGGACGCCATTCACATATGATATGCATTGGGGGCCTGATACTTTTGGGACAAAAGCTGTGAATCTATATGATAGGCCAAGAGATTATGACGGTGATTATAAATTCTACAGTATCAACGAACATAAGGAGGCGTACAAGAGACTGTTAAACAACATGGACAGATGTACAACGACTGTACAATCGAAAACAGAACCTCAATTCAACGGAGTATTTTGCCGATACGATGAAAACGAAAGTGTATTATTCAAGGCCCTTCAGGAGATTAAGGAACTACAACATCTAATTAAGGATTACAAGGGTATCAAAGTACCCGATGATCGAATGATGACGAGACTCCTTATTCACAGGACCGGTGCAAAAGTCTACCGTACTGACGGGGGTTTGACATACCTATGTAAGTATACAAGTATATATATATATATATATATATATATATATGTCTAATCAAATATTTCTAATACAATCTTTCTCTTGTTAATCAATTAACACAGACTCGAGGAATGAAGACTGTCAAGTCACTCTCCATCAAGTCCATTCACCGCCGGGAATTGCTGTCAAGTCATATGACATTGCCAATCCACCATCACAATATAAGAATGGGTTCACTTTACAACACAACCGTGATCAAGATAATGTGATGATAGAGCTTGAGAGCTCGGTAACATTCACACATGTGCTGTTTGATCCTAAGCGGTTTAACGAGAAGAAACAAGTCAAAATTCCAAGGGAGATATTTGGTACGTTCCTTCCTGCCGGCAAGTACAGACTATACTGTCTCAACAACACACACGGCTCGCCAATGGGATGCACAAAGGTTACGAAGTCTATGATTCTTGCCCCTTTCGGAATCCGACATCTACAACGTCCGGGCCTCGACGGCGAATTTCATTCACAAAAAGAGCGATCTAGTGCTAGAAATGAGGAAACACGAGTACAGTCGACTAGAGATACCTTACTAGGCGAAGAAGCTATCTCGTGTCTCTCGTCGGCACATTATGCAGAAGATATAGACAGCTTTATCAATGACTTGGCTGATAGGATAGTAAAGAGAGATGGAGCTATGTGGATGCAAGACCCAAGCAAGGACGACAATTCTTCTGTGTATAGGTCGAAAACTGAGGTTGACAACATAATTGACAACATGGAAGTGTTTAACTGTCCAGTAGGTGATCAAGACAGCATTTGTGAGAAGTTGAGAAGGAAATGTCATGAGAAGCTTGGAGAGAAGAAAAATGCTTATTGGCAGCAGCAGAAACGAAAGGCAGCAGAGGTATCAAAAAAGGCAGAGGAAGGGAACAAAAGAAGGAAGACTGATGAATAGAGGGTATGTGTTAGTTCATATTGCATAATGGTAGTGTAAAAGTCTTTAACGAAGAATAGAAATGTATAATCTCGTCTGCAGCATCTTGTACAACAACCTTGGGACATCTCGCAGCTATATAATCTCGAGCAACATCTGTAGACCATGTTGGTGTCAAGAGACGAATGGCATTTCCCGTCCATGAACCAAGAATATATGCCACACAATTCTGGATGTATAATCTCTGCAACCATTTCTGTAGTACCAAGGATCGATGCCACACTAGATCGATTAAAATACTTATTTCCATCACAAATGGCAACTCTACCCTCCTTTACAGCTGGTAAATCTTTCCACTCTTTGGAATTTAATATCCCTATATTGTTCAATTCCTCATTTGTTCGTTCAATACTAAATCCACAAGGTGATATGACGATATAATCGACATTGGATAGTAATGATATCTTTTCTAATACCATTGAATGCCCTCCGCAACTACCGTGTTTCATCATGATGGCTTCTTCTCTTTTCCACTGATTCTATAGGCATCAGAAGTCGCCACGGGGAACCAGGAGAGGGTCTACAAGATCCATGATATGACATCCCGATCCTTTGGACTAATTCGTTTGATCTTATGCTCCCATATCTTCCAGAAATTCTCTAGCTCAAGAGATTGAGACATATGAGTTTGCTCCAAGCTTGATAATCGATGGACCTTTATTTGGTGATATAAATCATGTACCAAATCCTCATATGTTGTACTATTGTATAACGACATTAACTTTGGTATTGATCTAGTTTGATTCATCAACGTTTCATTTAACGATCGTATAATGTCATGCTTTTGCGTAAATCTAATACAACAAAGTGGACCATGATATAACCAATTGAAGTACTGTTTGCTCTCTTCATGTACATAGAACAAGTGTGGTGTCGAATTATAGAATGCCGCTAGACGTTCTTGTTCCCATGGCCAATGTATCAACATACTTTCATTTGTTATCTGTTCCCATAAAGTAGTATGTTGCATACTTTTCCACCACATAGAAATCATTTCTCTACCCAGCTTGCTGTTTTTGACCATGAATAGATTACTAACTATTGGGATTCTATATCCACCATTCGGTTGATGTTGTAGTAGAACTTTATCCCAATATGTCCGCAATAAGATGCAATCACGAACATATGTTTATTACTTGATAGGAACGCTTTCACCTCGTTCAAGTCAAGGACATTCAATGCAAAGTTTGCATTCATTATTTGATTATCTGTATCCATAAAGATGATCAGATCACCTTCATCGGCTACATCCATTGCATTACGAACTGCTTGAACTTTCATCCAGTAAGGAGACATTTGTGTTCCGTTGTATCCAATACAACTTTGTTGTTCCGCTTTGTCATCTTCTTTATTACTATCGATTGTTTCACAGATATGTGATGAGTTGTACACAAGCAAATTGCAATCTTGACATATAAAGTTGGTATATAACTTCCACATTGCAAATGTATAATACCCATATGACTTTTTTGTTGCCAAATCTCTATTCTCTACCAACACTATATGAGCTCTGCGATGTGATGTGCTGCTAGACTTTGCAATTATTTGAGGTATGTATAATCTTGTATTGTTGATTGCGGGAGACGATATTATGTTCATATAGTTGATACTACCCAAACATACCAAAACTAAAATGATAATAAAGATCTGCTTTTGAGATTTATGATACATCCTCCTCCTATCCCACATTGAGTGGCCATCAAATTACAATCCACTTCTCTATTTAACTTATCATGTTTGCATTTTCATTTATGTTTTTGCAATAGTTGACTGTTGTTAGTTATGCTTAAGCAGCAAGTTATACATAAAGAAAAGCTGTAGTCGTTTGCTCGCCAAATAAATCATTAATTTTGCTATATATGATGATGCCACATGACAAATGGTTGGTAAGGGAAGGGCAATAAGGATAAGGTCGTGTCGCGGGGGTAGATTTTGTTTTGTAAAGAGGAAGAGATAGTTCAAGCAGTCTGGAGGGCCGCCTGCTCTTTGGATTGGACTCTTTGTTGTTGTATTGAAATGAGTGTGTTACTTACCTAGAGGTTATTTAAGAGTTTAGAGATAGACGTCTAGCCTATATTATTTGTCTATCATTAGTTTACCTATGATCATATTTACAACTCGGCAGCAACAGACTCCTTCATGCCTGTCATTCTACCACCGGCATCTTCATACACATTGTATTCATTCTCTTGTTGTCTTCCTCCTCCACCATCTGCCATGAGCTCGGCCAATAACTCGGCCTCAAACTCTGCCTCTTCATTACCTAATCCTTCCTCACTGAGCCATCGTTCAGCATCTAAAGCAGCGGCTGCACCGCTCCCTGCACTTGTGACTGCTTGACGGTAAACCGAATCGGATACATCGCCACAGGAAAATATACCAGCAACGGACGTTCGGGTACTTGTTCCCTGGTTCAATACGTATCCAGCATGATCAGGATTGAAATCTACCACTCCTTCTAGAAAGGAAGTCGACGGGGTATGTCCAATAGCCACAAACACGGCATCAGCGTCCATCTTGGATACTTCACCCGTATACACATCCTTTAACATGGCACCGCTGACAACCTTGGCAACTGGAGCGTCTAAATCAACATCTTCTCCCTCCTCAGATCCTTGTGCATCCACGGTATCTGATTCTTTACCAAGCACTTCAGTTAAGACCGTATTCCACTTGACATTAATAGATGGATGTTCAATAACACGTTGTGCCAATACCTTCGATGCACGGAAGGTATCTCGTCGATGAATAACAGTCACGGAATCACTTGTTCTTGCCAATACCAATGCATCCTCCATAGCCGTATCACCACCACCGACGACTAATACATGCTTATTCCGATACATGTGTCCATCACACGTGGCACAACTACTAACACCACCACCTCGTAGTTCATATTCACCAGGTACGTCTAACCAATTACTCTCGGCACCAGTGGCAACAATGACCGAATGTGTTTCAATAGTACTTGAATTGGTCTTAACCTTGATGGGACGGCTTGATGTATCTAAACCAATTACAGTCTCGGCCTCGAATACTGCACCAAATTCAATTGCCTGATTTCTCATTAATGAAACGACAGCCGGACCGGTAACATTAAACAATCCTGGATAATTCTCAACATCAACACCCTTGCCTTGTAATTGTCCTCCCATTGGTGGAGCTACAACTACAGGTTTCAATCCAGCCCGTGCCGCGTATATTGCAGCCGACAATCCAGCAGGCCCGCCACCAATAATTGTCACACGTTCAGGAAAATCACCGGGTGTCCAGGAATGTTCAAATTCAGCATCATCATCTTCTTCCTCTTCGACTTTGGCATCTTCTTCGGCATCTAATCGTTTTTCAAGTTCAGCTTGGAGTTGTTCTTTGGTTGCCAAGTGTAGATTTGGTTGTCCCGACTTGCCCTTGTTTGGTTGTGCTTTCTTATTACTCTCGGTACCACTACTTTCATCACCTTCAGCCTTTGGCTCCTCTGGTTCAAACCTCTTAACCAACTCCGGACCATCTCCATACTTCTTTTTTAAACTCTTCACTAAATTCCGTGCCACGCCTCCCACACAGTCCTTATTTGGATTATCATCCTTAACTTGATCAACACACTTCTTATATACTTTAGTAACATCCTCTTCACTTTTCGTTGCATCCTTTTCAGTATAATATGATATCAAACTATCTTTGGATAGTAATATATTCTCATTCTCACTTTTGGATATGATACGGTTGGTTAAGTCTCGTAGTTGTCCTTCACCGGCACCACTAAATTCATGTACTTTACGTCCACCTAAGAAGAATTTAAATGTTGGTAATGACCGCACGCCATATCGTGAACTTAATTCATACATTGCATTGGTATCGACTTTCACAAAGACTGCTTTGGATCCTACTTCTTTTGCTAATTTTTTGAATATTGGTGCAATCATTCGACAGGGGCCACATCCGTCGGAGTAGAAATCAACTATTACTGGTAGACCTGTTTGGGTTGCATGTTTTTTCATTAGTCTGTCAAATTCTATTAGTATTGTATGTTGTGTGGGTGTTGGTAGTGGTGGAGTGGGCGGGTAGAAAAGTGTTAGCAAAAGTGAATTATGACATATGATATGCACAAAATGTACATAGACCGTGTATTGTGATAGATTTGCAATATTTTACAATATACTGCTATAATCACATTCAATCTAATCTACCATATAAAACCATTGCAAGGGCTGGTTGCAAATAAATAAATGATGCACTACACAAAAAATTTAACATACCATGAGTAGATCTAATATGCCGAACGACTGGCCGTGCCGAAACAAATGAGACAGCGACTATTATTGCAATTAGCAATTGGAAGGTATATCTATTCATCGTTGGGGAGTACATATTTGTTCGAAATATAGGAGATTGGTTTGCAAAGTAAGCAAATTAGAAGTGTAATTAATTGCGTACTGATACGATCAATATTTCATCTTTGAAAGAGTACAAAAGTACGAAATACGTTATTGGTTGAGATTTAGGACTGTGTCAGCTGGCCATTGGCCAATGAGGCCAGATTTCTGGCCAAAGTGGCCAGCCAATTTGGATACAAATGACATATATATGGGTACAATATCCATATTTGTATCCGATAAGTATCCGTATTGCGTACTTTTGTACTGAAGTGGCCAGTGTACTGGCCAATGGGGTTTTTAAAGTGGCCAGCTGACACAGCCCTATTGAGATTGTTTGGTACGATATGCAACTGCTGCCAATTATATTATCCTCAGAGAGCCTACCTTTGCTACTGACGGAGATTGCGTGTAGTTATTATTATTGGAGGTATCAATTCGCTGTTAGTAGTGTTAGTTATTGGAGGTTTACATTAGCTAAACTATTTAGAATTCCACTTTTATTTTATTGGCTTGCGGATATCATTATTTATGTCTCAGAGATATATTACCATTTTTGACAACAATAATAGTTTGCAAATCAAAAGATGGACGCTTCTCAAGCGATACGTACAGCCGTGGATTATGCAGAGATTTCATTCCTATTTGACCTTCCATTGAATGAAGCTCAAGAGATACTGAACTCCGCTGGAGAGAACACAACATTGACAAAGCTGAGTAGAAGTTACCCTATCGCCACGAACATAGATGGAGCCCATCTCATAGCATCAATTTTGAGAAGATTTAAGAATATTAAAACAATTCATCTATATTCTCAAAGTTTGACTGGTGATGCTTTATTGCCAATTGTTGACGGAATCAGAGGCCATCGCCTCGAGGGACTTTTCTTGTCTGCAAATAGTATTGGTGATGTTGGTTGTTTGGCACTTGCTACTCTATTGGAAGATCCAATTTGCAACCTACATACCCTTGAACTGCAAGGAAATGACATTGGAAATGAAGGTGCTATTGCCATTGCCAATAGTTTAGTCAACAATACCAAGCTGAAAAGGTTACGCCTCAACAACAATCCATTTAATCAAAGTATGGTAGAGAACGCCTTTTCCAAAGTAATATGCAACACATCAAATGTTAATAATACATATAATTCCAATCATACACTGGAAAACTTGTATATACAAAGACCCCATTCTACGTATCATTTGTCAGAAACAAACATGGGTGGAAATACGAGCCATGTTGCAATCAGAAAGATATTACGTCACCACCCAAACATTGATATGAAACCCCTATTTGGATTAGCAACTTCGGTAGAAGGGGAGCAGAATCTGAAAGTGCTGCCGTACGTATTAGCTTGGTTTGATAGGGCTAAGGAAACAGTTGGGTATAACGTCGAGCGACGGAAGTTACGGGCAATTTATCAGTTTGCTCAGGCTATGCCATTGTTGTTTATCCCTAACTCGCGTATCCACGGGAGAAGAAGTAAAAGGAAAAGAGCCGGCAGTTAGTCACGGAAAAAGGGAGAACAAGTAAGGGGGTGGTAGCATTGAGTTGATGAGGGATGGAAGTAGAAAGCTATAGGGGATTTCAACAATTTATTCTTCGGTTTGGCGAGGCAAGTCTATGCGTGCCGGCTCAATAGGAGATTTAGTTTAGGTCCTCAGCTAGTGGCACGAGATATCGGAACAAACAATAGCGGCATAGCCCTTGTAAACTGATAGATAGCAGATAACTCTCGCTGACTCATGTTTATTGTAACATCAATCTCCCTCGCCCTCTCGAACCAATCAATCACATAAGGCAATGCCTTTAAAGTATCTTCACCTTCTTTCGAGCCCCATCCAAATAATTCCGACACGTCAATATCCGGATGATACAACAAAATCTTTTTCGTGGCAACATGACTTTTGTTTGCGTATCTATTCAGTGTTAGCAATGTGACAAGTTTCTCACAACCAATATGATATGGTAATACTAATGAATGAAGTACATGATTTGATGAATATATACTGCTGATACTTGTCGTATTGCATAGTAAATTGCAGAAGTCATCATCCGCAATACTCCCGATTGTATTACTTTTAAGGTCAAGTTTATATAACTTGTTATTGCCAACCAAACTATTCGCAATGACAATTACACCCTCATCACTAATATTATTTCCTGGTAAAAGAAGATTTGATATCTTGGTCTTTGTATCTTTGAGTAACATTGTTCCAATTGATTCACAGCCAACATTTCCAATTAGATTGTTGCTCAGATAAAGGTCTTCCAGTGAAGAATGGTATCTAATTGTTTCTAATATTGGTATCAGTTGTTCATCAGTAATGTTGCAGTGATGTAGTCCCAATCGAGTTAGATTAGTGCAACACCTCAAAGTTGCAGTGATTGCAATATCCCCTCCATTGTGTAGATTAGAGTTTATAATATTGAGGCTGGTAAGATTGTTGTTTTCTTGGTACACTTTCAATATTTGATGGCCGACTCCGCTACCGATACTAAGATTTCTATAGCGACGATGAAGTTGCAATCCTTGGACAGAAGAGTTGCTTTTAAGCCCGTCGAAGAATACTCTGTCTGTAACTTTTAACCCTATGTCTCCAATATTGATTTGCAAGTATTTAAGATGAGAATTTGTTGCAATGGCTTCACCGAGCCTTAAAAAACTACCATCCGAACAAGTTGATGTAAATGTTCTAGCATCGCTGTTACATATCCTTAATGTAGTCGGGTTAGAATCATTTTGCTCAATTTCACGCAATGTCCTTTCACTAACTGCATCCAACATAATATCTTATCCGCTTACTTGGAGTGTATAAGGTACCAGAAGTGTATATACTATTAAGTCGTGAGCAAAGGACCCAAATTGAAATTACCTGAAGAATACTATTAATATAGCTGAATACTATTTGAAATATTAGTAAATCGCATTAGCAATACCGACCAAACCATCACCGCTCTCAATCTTTTCCCTATATCAATAATTCATCTCCCGTCTCCCAATGTAATGGTGTTTAGTCGCCAGACTTCCCGTGCAGTACGATAAGACAGTTTTGGACTTTGGATTTTAGCTCAGCGTTCTCACCTGTTCTCACGATCCTAAATCCGCCTATCATGTTTAGTGCTTACTATGGCGACATTATTTGCTCTGACAACTCTCCTACTGCTGCTACTACCATTAGCAACATCGTCTGATACTGATATGACGTTTACTGTGCTAGTCGTTGGCGCTACGGGTGCAACAGGTATGTAGAATATTATGTGCAACAAAGTATCAAATCTTTTGCATGCATATCATATGCACTCTCACCTGTCTCTCCATTCTGCCAACCTACCATTACAGGAAAACACGTAGTACTTCAACTATTACAAAAGAAACAAAATGTAAAGGCCATCGTCCGCTCTAAAGAGAAGCTAATCAATTCAATTGATGATATATCCGCCGGTAAAAGTTCACGAGATTTAAATATTGTTTCTCGTCTTGATACTACTGAGGCATCGTTGTTGGATTTGAGTCAGGATGAGTTGGATAAGGTGAGAAGTTGTATATCTGTCTATATGTCATGCTACAATGCATTGATGCTACAATGCCCATATGCGTATGATAACACACCCCATGATCTCTCTCGAAAAATATGACATATGATATGTACCACATCGACACACGGATAGATTGTGCAAGGATGTGATGCCGTAGTAAGTTGTCTCGGCCATAATATGAGCATAAAAGGTCTATTCATGCCACCACGTAAGTTAGTTACCGAGGCAGTGAAACGACTAAGTAAGGCTATTGAGAATACGAATAAAGATTCGAACAATCCAACAAAGCTAATTCTAATGGGCAGTGACGGAGTAGCAAACCCCCTTGGTAGTGATGACCAACGTAGCTTTGGAGAGAGGACAGTTCTAACTATGTTAAGGTATGGTCTTCCACCACATAATGATAATGAAAAGGCTGCTGCATACATTTCTGCTGTGGATAGCCCTGTGATTGAATGGGTGGTAGTACGTCCCACTGATCTTATCAATGGGGAATCGTCTAAATACGAGACTTTTACCAAACCACAAAAGAGTTTGTTTGGTAGTGCAAAGGACGGTATTGCAACGAGGGCCAACGTGGCCTTGTTTATGGTTGATTTGATTATGAGTAGTGACGAAGATAAGCTGTGGCAGACATGGAAAGGGAAGATGCCAGTTTTACACGATGATATGGGCGGAGATGTGGTTTGTACTTGAGAGATTGTACAACTTGGTTTTGTAATGTTTGAGAAGATTGTCTTGCTATTTGTAGAATAACTTAATTCAGTACAGTTGTATAGAAAAGAATTGTATACATATATGTATGATAACCTTATCCTCTTCTACTTGTACATACTCTGGGAAGTGTCTTGTTGGTCGGAGGGGAAATACAACCCCTCACATATATTCCCCATTTCGATTTGCAAGTTCACAACACGGCCTGAGGAGGAGTTATTTAGGGAGAAGTCTCCATGGAATCCTTTGCCTTGTCACCAACTTCCGTGCCTTCCCCACTAATGCCAAAGTCGGCAGCATCCTCATCCAATTCATTGAACATGAATTCCTTATTATACTCCATCAAATACTGTGTGCTCCTCTTAACATCGACAAACAATCGATATACACGTTTAATATCCTCAATCTCAACCTCGGCGCTCTTACGTTTCTCGGCAGCAAGTGATGCAGTAATAATCATATGAATAGCATAACGTAAACTAGTCTCGACACCAATCCGTGCCAATAATTCCATGGCATCATCGGCCATTTCAACATCCTCCTCTTCACATCGTACACTCAATATCTTACGTATCTCATCATGAGTGTATGGGTCGGTACTAACAATCATTAACCTATCCAATAAATCCAATGGAATACCATGTGGTGATTTATATTCCGTGCCTCGAATTTTAGCAATACCACGATTGGTAGCTATTACTAATACTGGTGCCATATCACTTTCCAATGCTCTATTTAGGAATGAGAAACATTCCATATCTAACATGTGCACCTCGTCAATGAACAGTACACCCGGGATGATTTTAGCACGTCCTTCCTCACGCCACTCCGTTACCTTTTCATTAATCTGTTCACGCACCTCATCATTGATTTCACCAGTATCACCAGCAAACAACGCAAGGAAACCCTGCTGTCTACTGTTGATCACGTCTACTTCATGTAAACTAACATTATGCACCATCTCTTTACGTTTTTGTATCTCACCCTCGGGACATTGGACAAATCGTGTAGATGAACCCATGGCATCATAATCACGTGATCGGGAGAATGATCGGCCTAATTTTGTAATTTTACTGGAACCTTTATCAATGGTGATAACATCTCCAGCTGTTACCTTTTCTTTTGATAATGAATCAATCATTTTACTACCCAAATCATATACAGTTTCCATTTCGGTTGTACATATTGTTAATCTGCCAGTCTTTTCCATACCACCCTTACCCTTGGCTTTTCCCTCACCACTAGCAAATGACGTATCAATCTGAATTTCAACAACCTCACCTTCCATAACTTCCGTCTCTTCTAATATTTGTATACCAATACTTTTACGTAAGGCTTGTGTTAGTGCCTCAGTCTTCGACATTTCCAAGCTGAATACCTCTGAGCCTGACATTGTCGTGAAGGGAGTTTCGGATCCTAATTGTTGTGCTAATCCCATTGCTATGGCGGTTTTACCTGTGCCTGGCTTGCCTGCTAATAGGATGGCACGTCCACCAATCTTATTATTTTGTTTAGTGTATGTATTGTGTATAAGGTAGGGTATTTATCAGGTTTTTATTGCAATGATATAAAAAGAATGAGTGGCCATCATTTTTGCAATGCCATATACAAACATCACACATCAAAATATAAAACCGACGTACCTTGCCTTCATTAATCATTTTATAAATAACACCCACAGCCCTACGCGCAGCAGCTTGTCCAACCATACCCTGCGAGCCACCCTTGCGTGGTTCCAAGGCATCATCTAATCCCAGGCCGCGAATGTGTGAATGTGCTCCGATACGTTCTAGACGGGTTAATTCACGTACTGTTATGCCTGAGGCGTTTGTGTCGGCGGATAATTTTATTTCAGACATTGTGTTAATTATATACTATAGTTATTGTGCTGATATGTTGATAATAGAGAATAGAGAGGTGAAGAGGCAAAGCAAGGAAAATCTTCTGGAGTAAACTGGCGAGCAAACGATTAAAGCGGCATTGGCATGTAGTAAGTAGTAGGAAGAGTAATACATATCTGCTGCAGCAGTGTATTTCAGCGGCGGCACCTCTAGATATTAGTGCAAGAAGGCGGTACTATTGAATACGTTTATATGCCAGTTTTCAGATCTCGTTAATATATCAACACACGTACACAACACCAACTCTACCACAGAACACCAACACAAAAGAATATACGATACTTCATCATCTTATAGTTGTGGGTATGGATTGGGATAGCAGTGAGATACTGCGCTTCATTAAAGAGAATGATGAGAATCTAGTTGATTTGTGTTTAGGGGATGGTATCACGTATCATAAAGATGGTATATTCAATTCAAGTGTGGGTAGCGACTTTACTACACTTGGACAATATGTTGCAACTAATACTCATCTTGAAATGATGATGAAGAAGATCATGACCATCTATTCAATTCAACTTTGCGTTCTGACTTTGCAGTGCTTGGACAATATATTGGAAGGAATACTCATCTCACCTACTTGGTGGTTAACATTGATAGTATTGATGCAAATTGCATTGTCACAAACCGAAACTTTTACAATGGTATCAAAAGTAACTCCTCTATAACAAATTGGATCTTACTTTTATGCATAATGAGGACGATGATAATAGAGATCTTAGTGTGGCTGATGAGATACTGCAGGCGTATCAAGAAAACAACAATCTTACTCGCCTCGATATTACATGCTACAATTTTAACTCTATCAATCTACGAAATGGAGAGGACAATAACATCGCCACAACATTAAGAAGATGTTCGAATATTGAATATGTTAGTTTATATGACTGTAACTTAACCGATGAGCACTTCCTTCCAATTGTCGAAGCAATTAGGGAGCATCCCTCATTGGAACACCTTTCTTTGTCCGCAAACAACATTGGAATTCTTGGATGTGAGGCACTTGCTACATTACTCGAAGATTCAAATTGCAACCTACACACCCTTGAAATACCAGGAAATAATATTGACTTGGTATGTGTTAATATACTTGCCAACAGTTTATCAAACAATACCAAGTTGAAGGTACTCAATCTTTACAGTAACCCAATTGATCGAAGTAGGATAGGGGACGTCTTCTGCAAATTGATATGCAATGCATCCAGTGTTAACAGTACCTACTTATCAAATCATACACTTGAAGAGGTGTCGTTTCACAACATGGATCATAGAGGGGAGTTAAATCCCTTATTACACATTAATACATTCATGAATGAATACTCTGAAATCAATAAGATATTACGTTACCATCCCAACATTGATATGGAACCATTCTATGATTGGCAGTCAGATGGTGAATGGACGTTAAAGGGCCTGCCGTATGTAGTTGATTGGTTTGAGAGAGCCAAGGAAGCTGTATTGGATATTTCCTTTATTAAGAATGGGGTGGATAGAGGAAGGGAAGCTGTTACGGAGGAAGACGAAGATGCGTGTATATCATTGGTAGATACCAGGAAGCTATCTGCCATGTATCAGTTTGCACTGGCTATGCCGATATTGTTCGTCCCGGCTGCTCATACCAAAGCTAGTAATAAGAAGAGAAGGAGGGGCGAGGGGGCTGCTAATTCGTAACTGTTCACATCCTACATATGCCTCATGCATCGTGTCATTGTGTCGAGGTTCTGCTGTTGCTGATGTACACCATCACGAAGTAAACTAAAGCTACTCATCTAGCCTATATAGCATAGCAATAGTCATAGAAGTCTATCTTTATATTCACAAGCTTGGGAGAGAGAGATAAACTCAATATATTGACCTCTGGATAATCGACCAAAGGAAGTCTTCTTTTACCATGCATGCCTGTCCCCTGTAACCCCCATCTATACATCCGCGATCCTACCTATCGTGCACCGTGCTTTCTCTTCTTTGCCAACGAGTCAATCGACAAGCCCGATACCCCATGAAGATACTTGATCGTCTCATCCTTAACCTTTATCTTATCTTCCAGCTCTACTATTTGCCTTTCCAACTCGTTCTTCTTGCTTTCAAGTTGATCCCTCGCTTCCTCATGAAGCAGTATCATGTCAGACGAAGACGGAACAAAATTCAGAGGCATAGCACGCGCAAATTGGTAGATTGAAGAGAGTTTCCTTGCATTGATACTATTTACTACACCATCACTTTGGCTGACTTCTCTACCACGGCGGCCAAACCAATCAATTACATAAGGTAGTGCCTTTGGTTTCCTTTCATCTTCTTCCGAATCTAGTTCAAACAAAGGTTCCATATCAACGGCCTGATTCAGTTTGAGTAGGGTTTTCAGATTTGAAGTCAAGTATTTATCTTTACTTCCAAGACTTTGTAATGTATGGTTTGAGCAATCCAAAAGGGTGGAATAGAAGGCATACCAACCTAAACCAGTGATGCTTAAATTGGATGCCAAGTCAAGGCATGTCAATTTGGTGTTACCGATCAAGGACCTTGCGAGTATTCTTGCACATTCATCATCAATTTTATTGTGGGAAAGATTGATGTTGTCGATATTGGAGTTGGCATCTTTAAGCAGAGTTGCAATTGATTCACAACCACACCTTCCAACTTCATTGTGGGATAAACCAAGCTTCGCCATTTTGGTATTACCTATCAAAGAGCTAACTATTTTTGTTGCCAAATCGTTCTTTAATCCACAATTACCAAGGTCAAGGCTGTTAATACTGCAGCTGGGATCTTGCAGTAGGGCTGCAATTGATTCACAGCCAGATATCTCGATGCGACTGCCAGACAAACCAAGGTGTTCCAATTTGGTATTGCTTCTCAACCCATTAGCGATTGTTGATGTCTCGTTGTTAAATCTCATGTTGTTAAGGTCAAGACTGATAAGATTGCAGCTTGGATCTTGAAATAGCCTTACGATTGATTCATAGTCAGACATCTCCATATTTCCCGATAAACTCAACTTAACCAATTTGGTATTGCCCCTCAGACCATTAACGATTAACTGCATCGATTCATTACTAAACCCAACATTGTAAAGTTTAAGGTCGGTAATATTGCAGCTCGGATCTTGGAGTAAAGTTACAATTGATTTGGCACCTTCAGTACCATCAATACTACCAGTGTAACCAGATCCATCAAGTACTAAACTAGTATGATGAATATGAAGTCTTTGGAGAGAGAATAGTCCTCTAATTCCAGAAGCAAATTCTGTTAGACTAGCATCGTCAATTTTGCATATACCAATGGAAATTCCATTTAGTTTTGGACACATTTTCATTGCTGATGCGATGGATCCTGCTATATCTCCTTCTCTTATATCACCTCCATATATTTCAATATCTGTAAGGTTGCTATTGTTCACCACCAACTCATTTAAAACTCCAATTCCAATACCATCCTGTAGATAAAGCTTTTTTATAGTAGTATTTCGTTGTAATCCCTCAAAGAGTGTATTAGTATCTAACCGAGATGTCCATTCCGAAGATTTATAGAGTAATATCTTCTTTAGATTTGTGTTCTTTCCAATAGCAGCTCCAAGTCTTGATAAATCTGCTCCATTGTGAACCCAGAAATTTCCTCTTGCAGGTTCACCTTCACCGGCAGTACCTGTAGGATAGTTCTGGTTTACAATATACAGAAAAGTTAACTTGGGATCATTCTGCTCTATACGACGTAATGTTGCATCTGATCTCTCGATTATATCCATGGTTTAGTTGCTAAATATTTGCATATAGAAGAGAAAGGTGTATGATGTGTACTTTTTTTTGCAAGACAAGAAACGATTGTTGTGTGACCTAAATATCTCTAATAACAACTCCGAGGGATCAAAAATCACTTATCAAACTACCCTGTGTATATCCAAATACCATATATTGTACTACTAATCAATTGAGTAGAACATAGGTAAAGATGACTATTGCAATGGCGCTACTCGAAAATAGCTAAACTCGGGCGGTCGGCACTCTCATAAAATTAGGATACCGGTGGCGATGCTCGCTATGATATTATCAAAGATATGGTATTCATTCTGTCTCCACCATTAGAACGATGGCTATGAAAATAATAGCGGGCGCAGTCTAGTGCATTCATGGTGCAGTTAGATGATGCCGATACTTTATACTTCTTCTAGTGGTGGTGTGCATGATGACTGCAAGATAGCGAGCTTTTTGTGGCACTCAAATTTCTCACTCAACATCATGATGGCAGTTATCGAGAGTTGAGAAGAGATATAATGGCCGTAGATATGCTATGGCAGTTGGAGAATCTAAACTAAAGCAGTACAAATATCCCTGCCACTTAGTACAATTCTACTGCTAACATGCCATTTGTTCGCCGTAGGCGTGCCTTTACTGTATGTATCTCTTCTTCGAATCTTTGCCGATGATTGATAATTGCCATATCCTCTACCGCCTCTGTAGTATATATAACAGAGAGTAGTAGCTTCATACTGCTCAAATGTACTAACTTACTGCTCACACAT
>Ga0075437_10510_pt1 | contig 36625 bp, 26 predicted proteins | sample MintriMetagenome_FD_74266 | JGI IMG/M metagenome (GOLD analysis project Ga0075437, IMG submission 74266) | Marine eukaryotic communities from Monterey Bay, USA to study complex ecological interactions - Minidiscus trioculatus and... | ecosystem: Environmental > Aquatic > Marine > Unclassified...
TACCACGCATCCATGATGCATATGCCTTGGCCTCCATTTGTGTATGTTCATCTACGGGCGGTTGTGCTTTCTTCTTCTCTTCTACTTCATCCTTTGTATCTCCACCATTCAAGTCGTCGTCCTCGGTAGAAGGAGATGCCTTTGTACTTATTGTTAAACTTTCAAGTAATGTAGCGAACTTCACAGCCTTTCGTAATCGTTTAATCGAATGTGCACGAATTTTACCAGGCGACCAATCCTTTTTCGGATCACCACCGCCACCAGCAAATGCATCACTACTACTACTAACCCCATTAGTCTCAATAGCTTTCACAGACATACTCTGTGCCCAACATCGCTCAGCACAATATAATGGTTCCATAAAGTAATTCACATGTGTAGATAATACATCGGATGGTATATTATCCATATCAATAGCACGATATGCATGCTTGGCTTTACTTGAACTTAGTGTGTCTTTACCATTCTCATCTAACTTTGTTGATAATGAATTTTTATATTGACGACAGTGTAATAGTTCACGTTTTACGGGCTTGCCATGTCGTAGACGTGATAAGCGTCGTGTGCAGTATGCTGAATATTGATCATAGTCTTCATGTGATACACCGTGTGAGGCGTGAGAGGTGGATAACTCTGAATGAAGGTAGATACGCATGTTGTTGTTAGTGGTGTGTGCAAAAATATATATTTTTGCAAACCAATCTCAAAACAAACAGCTCTATTTGCTGCTGAGATATATAATAATATACAGACTGGGAGAGATTGCTACCGACGATATATGAGTATTAGTAGGAGACACAACTTTAGTTTGGTAATACCTACGTCCATAAGCCTCCATTGGTTGTGTGTGGCTGGGAACTTATTATTTCAAAATATAAAGTTTCATAGCAAATTTCATCAACTATCGTAGTACGGCATAGCCTAGGTAGAATACTCGAGTCTCGAGGTGTCCTTGTAACAAGATAAAGCTCAGTTATTGTAGATTAGCTGAGCCTAAACAACGTATAATAATAAAAACCAAAAAAGGGAAAGATACACCGATGGTGTGTATATCTCTCCATCCGATATAATTCAACATTGGGGGGGAAAATCGCCAATACCTATCCTCCTACGCATGCATAATGCATGTGAGCTCCGGTCGATTTATCCAACTTCAACCTTGGACGCTCCACAGAGAAGCAGATTCATTGAGAGAGCAATAGATGGCACCAGTGTGAAGAAACAGGTAGTGCAACCAGCGATTCAAGCACACGGCTGGAAAGCCACTAAAGAGTCATCAATGCCGCGACGCTATGGATGCTTCAAACAAGCGGAGTGTTCAGAAATTAGAACAAAACTTATCCCCCCTCCAATACCCTCGATAATACCACACCTAGCCCTTCTCATATTATCGGAAGTGCCTACCCATCCCCGGCAGATTGACCAAATCTACCTCCCGTCACAAGGCATATGAGTAGAGCCAGGTAGTTGGCATTAATAGACAAGACTCGGAGTAGTGGTGCCTCATGTTGAAACGAGGTCTCCGAGTCTTGGCATGTTCCACAGTCCTCCACCGGTTCATCTCCTCTTGGGCTTCTTTGTGTAGGTTGGCCCGTTTGGCTCGAGTAAGAGATGACTTACGAGGTGTGCGGTTGAGTGAATAGTGTGTATCCACATTGATATCCTCAGGGATGAGATCTGTCGAGCTTTGTACTAAATTGAGGTACTTACGAAAGACTGCATCATAATCCACTGAAGATGCAAGATTTCCAAATTTGTCTGCAAATGCTGGGCCACTTACTCGCCCTTCACTTTGGCAAATCTTGACTAATTTCTCCATCCACCAACGAGGTTGCAATCCACTTGTGGTCTCGTTCGCCACGTTGATCATGTGGTAACCTATTCCACCTTCCCCTTTAAAATTTCCAAGGAGGCAAAGAGTAATGTGAGGAAGACGAGCACACATTTCTTCAGAGAGCAGGGCCTGTAAGTTAGCATGGAGGACCTCTGGAACTTCTCCCTCTCTACCCTTATCCAAATGACTAATCATACCGGCTAAATCCATAAAGAAGCCTTCGTATCCTCTCAACGATCCAACCGTGACGGCACAGATGAAAGCTCCAATCTTGAACAATTGATTAGCTTCCTCCATCGACTCTTCAGCCTCAAGGTCTAAAGCATCCGCCTTGATATACTCTAACAACTTGACGATTGCCCGCATACCTACTCCATGATCCGCCGCTGATTCATATCCCATCCTGTTCTGCATACCTCGCGCGAAGTCTTGGAACCATTCTGACTGGCTGGGACATTCAGTAGGACGAATACGACTGGCCTTGCCCTGCGAAAACGAGGCTTGTTCCCCTACACCACGAGCTGACGAATCATAAGTCTTGGAAGCTGTAGCCCTTACCTTCCGAATGGTATCATACTGTGAATAGTCGGGATTTATGCGGCCCTTCGAGAACAGAGACTTGAGTTGCATCTCTACCGCCACACTCATGCCCACATTATCATCAACCGGCATGGGGCCTCGAGGCTCGAAAGATGGAGTCTTGCCTATCCTTGAACAATATCTGACAGTAGATAACACCTCTCGGCGATGACCTCTAATAGTGCTCGGGGCCTTGCCATTAATAGCATCCAAGTTGCACCGACGAATACACTTTGCATACTCCCAATCATCTGGGGTATCTTCCATCTCACGTTTCTCGATGTTGTATATCCAGCATGCCTCGCACTGCAACGGAATGCACATATGAGCACCTACAACTCCTTGGTTCAGCTGTTTCAATCGCTTCTCCTCCTTGTGCCACACATTTCCAGCTCCATCCTTAATCGTCTTGACAGGGAACTTGCCTTCTCCGAGGCATGTGTAACACTCCGGATGCCAAATGCTGCGGCATGGGGTCAATCCGTCCCGGGAGCTGTATGAGTTTGCACAAGAGATCCCTTGTCCCGGCTTCACCCTCCTCGAGCAACCGACGCAAATGCCTTCCCATTTCCAAAAGAACGGGTGCTCGTTTGAGGCACCAAGGTCTGTGATGTGTGAAAGGAAGTATCACACCCACCCAAAGCGGTTCATACATTGATTCAGGCCAAAAGGGAAGGGAAGGTGAGACAACAAATGAAAAATCACAGACTTTGTTGAACAGACGGCGCCACTTAGGTGCCATGAGTCGGGGGATAGTGATAATATGGTAAGTGTCCGTTCTTTTGTGCCTTGCCTTAGCAAGTTCCTCAAGAGCTACATCTGCAGCGGCGGGCGGCGGTGCCCAAATAAAGCATTGATTTGATGGATTGTGTGTAGGAATCCAAACATTTTTATTATCCAATTCCCCACCGGTAATACCATGTCCCGTCTCAAACCACCCCTCTGGTTCGAGCACCTCTGTCTGGCCTTCTGGGGCCCAAGACATAATCCAATCTAATAGCGGCGGATGTCTTTCCAAAGCAGACTTTCCAAGATCTACAAATGATAACATATCACCCCCCGCCATGACTCCTTCCATTAAAAAGCCTCGAGACACTCCGTCAGTGCCTTGTGCAATCATCCTCTTACCAGATACATGAATTACGTGTATCACCATACCATACCTCATTTCCAACAATCTCAGGCGAAGAACTAAGTTATGTAACTTGCGAGACTTTGAACTTCCCCTGTAGAAACAACTCTCCGTGACTGCATTATCAGTAAACATGAACAACTCACAGTTTTGAAGTTTACCTAGAGTTGCTTCATCCTCAATTGATTGTACGACATTACTGAACTCCTTCCAGTTCGAGCTCTCCTCTTCCTCCTTCGCTGTCCAAACACCTACTCGATAAACTACCCCATCTGAGCCGACGCGTTGCTCGCTCAACTTGGACGAACAATTGTAATCTCCAGCAACGGTAAAGCCTTTTCCCGTGCCCGATGCATCAGCAAAGCCATAGAAAACTTGAACCACACCAGTAGGCCTCACAACTCTCAACGGTGGTAAAACAGACTCTGTTAATAAACGAAGTGCGGCTATATCATCAATAAGACGTGGCACTATCGGTGTCAGCCCATCCTGTGGAGCATATAATGGTTGTTTATCTCCAGATCGTCGTAAGGCATAATCCATCACAACGTCTTCCTCTAGCGAACTGTTTAAACCACCCCCACGAGCAGTGGACAAAGTCTGACAAGATACAACCGACTCATCATCCTTCTTCTGTATACCCGGCTTGATCTTCCAACCTTCCTCGTCACGGTCACCTCTCCACATCTCCGCGGTGAGGTGTATACCCTTGAGATAAGGCACCATGGCAGGATAGTTTCGTGTCACATATACCAAGAAACCTCTATCTGATAAGAGTTGCTTGTGATCTAACTCGATGGCTCCTCCCTTGAGTAGAGTGTAGTACCTGTTGAGAATGAGCTTGAGTTTTGCCCATTTCTCCTCAGAAGTCAAGATACATACCCCAAGGTCGGTATAGATGTATACCACCGAACCAGCCCACGCTCCAGGAGTCTTACTTGGAGGTCTCCACTTCCTGGCGGCATCTTGAATCCCCAAATAGCTTTGCTTGGCAGCCAGCACGTGAGCAGCTTGATAGGCGAGCTCTTCATCAGAGGCAGCAATTCGCTCATCATCAACGAATGTCAGTAGTTCACAAGCGAGTCTCGAGTCTTCCCTGAGTTTAGCCACCCAGCTTAAAGATGGATCGTAGCCAGGTCCAGGAAGATTCAATCGGATACTCTTCCACTGAAAAGGATTGAGTTCCCTCCCATCAGCGCCGACACCAGTCTCATGTCTATCTCCCTTGCACACTTCCTCAGCAATTAGGGCAAGCTTGATCGAATTGTAGGGAGAAGGCTTGATACCCATTAGATTTCTATCCCAATGAGCATACTTGGGCTCAGCCTCCTCTCCATCTTCATACAACGGCCTCAAGTCCACACCAGTGTACGGAACAACCGAGTGATGCAGTTGAAAGTTGAGAAACATATCACCAATGTCCCGATCAGCAAGCCAAGAGTTTTTATCCAACGCTCGAATGAGAGTGTCAACAGTCGGTAACCAAAAGGAGGGCACCCAAATCTTGGAGTTCAAATGATTTGCTGTGCCATCATACACGATTCTAATGTCCGACTCTCCTTTAGGCACACCAAAATAGCGAATAAGAGACTTGATATCCACCCCTGTACAAAGCATATACCTCCGATGCATGACCTTATCAATCTTCTCTCGAATTTTCCTCCTCTTCTCTTTATCATAGATGGGAGGTTGAGGCTCCATAGATGTAGGACCCTCCTCTTCGAAGAAAACAGGCACACCATCCCTAGCAATCTTTCTATACCGCAAAGGAAAGCGGAAGTGGATGACTCTTGAACCGGCCTTATACTCAAACCAATTTGTATGTGTAGCATGCCAGATGATGTGGTTAATGGCATGCAAGTCTCGACCCAACTTTGTCAGATTGTTATCGATCTTTCGGGGCAGAGACTGCCACCCTGGGCCATAAGTATCCTTGATGTAAGCAACACAGTCGTTTGTTAAAGCACGACGAAACATCCGGTGTCCAAACCTCCTCATCAACTCCAGAGCCTTGTCTCGACCCTCGGGATTAACATCAATACGCTGGTTCCACAGGTATACCGGAACCTCAGCATCGTCTGCCTTGGTGGCCTTAGCAAACTCCTTCTGAGCCTTGACGTTGCGCAGAGCGTCACGCTGCTTGTCAACCACTACACCAAACGAGCCTTGACTCGTGAGAGATGGGGCTCTGCAGCTCGTAGCCAACCTTGCTAGCTCACTTTCTCCACCCACGGCATCTCGAGGAGTGATGTGTTTCTCCAATTGAAGAGATGCTGATGAAGAGTGGGGAGGAGAAGAGGGAACTTGTATCTGGCAAGGCACATTATCAACACACGACGACGACAAACTTACTCTCATATCTTGACGATGACAAGTAGGCAAAGTTTCACTAGACATAACCGACGTGAGTGTACTATCATCCGTCATCTCGCTTGGAGTTGACCACTGAATGGACCACCCTTCATCAAAATCTTTCCTCCACATACTCTGAACCATCTCATCAACCACTGATGCACTCGCAATTGTTGAGTCCTCATCACCCAAACCAATATCCGCCAGAACTTCACCATCACTTTCTGACGACGATGTGGACGGATCATCTCGACCTCCTCGTGAAAAGAGACTAGGCACATCATCCACACCAACACCAAACACCAAACTATCACCGGAAGGAGCATTCACCTCTAAACTGTCATCCAAATTAATTCGATTACTCATCACTAAACTTAAGTTTCCTCTCGTTGTATCAGGCTCTTCAATTACAGCCGTCATATCCTGTGTATTCATACCCGAATTTGTTGGGGTAGAACTGCTCAAATGCTCACCACTCCCTCCAGTTGAACTTTCTTTCACTTCAGCCGCTCCAACATCCCCGCAAGCCGTACTACTAATTGTGTATTGGTAACTATTGTTATCACTACCAATGTTAACATTATTATTACTACAAATATCCCTCTCATTATTAATGTTGCTACCGTCGTCATTTCTGATGCCATTGTTGTTGTTAGCAGCGGAACTATGAGCCGTTAAGTCAGTTGGATCACACGATTGCTGCGTTGAAAGAAGAGCATCTGTTGATTGATGCTTTGGAAGAGAGACGCACTCCCGTCTGGTGGCAGTAGTAGAGTCATTCGTAGGCTCTGTGGGTGCAGTTGAACAACTTGTGTCATCTTCGTTGCTCATATCAGAATCTATCTTATCTCCCAAATTGCCAACATTTGCCCCCAATTTAACCCCCCCCGTGTCAACACTCCACAACTGTGCCATTATAGAGCGAAACATCGTGGATGAAGCTGAGTTTACGAAGGGGTATGGAGCTTGAAGACGTAGGTGTGGCGTATCTAAAGTACCCAAAACCAAAGGATCCATGTCAGAAGGGAGTTGATATACCCTTACTAACTCCTCCAAAGCAAGCGGTCGGATGAGAAAATCAGTCTTCGACTTATGCATAGGACAAGCCACCAAAGCGTCAGGCGACCCACCAGGCAATAAACCCTCTCCACGCAAGTATTTCAAAGGTCCATTCTTGCCAGTACTAGTATGCCATGTCGGCCGGGTTGTTTGGAAGGGCAGCTGAGGCAAGGAAGACTTGCTAACTCTTTCAAATCTACCCTCGACCCCGCCTGATATGAAACTAAGGAGGCGCCGCTCGACATGTTCAACACAGCCAGGAGTACACAATCCACTCAAATGAGGCCCAAATGCGAATAGGAACCGAGCATCAGTACAGCCATTGCACCAAATATCCTTTAAAGTAGACACAACCAGACCTTTCTTCTTGAAGAACTGTACTCCTTCTTTCCAAATACGACATTGCTTCTCCTTCTTGAGTTTCAAATCTATCTCCAAACTGATCAACAACTTCTGAGAGCCACGAAAGTGGGGCCAATTCTGTCGAATAAATTTTAGTGAACCAGACACCACATAGATAACAGGACCCTCAAAGGTAGTAGTAGCAAATGTATCACCAAGTGGAAACCATTTACGAAGATTAGTTTTAATCGGTAGCTTAAAATACCTGTGCAAACGAGGAGGAAAGAATGCTCCAGCCAGAGGCAGCCGCAAGGACATGATTGTTATCAATCCACCCGGCCACCCCTCGGCTAAAACAACAAATGGATGAGGGGGTGAAACAAAGGCAAGCTCCCGTCGAACAACCCGCGATGGCTGTAAAACAGGTACCTGTCTTGGTACCACTTCCCCCAAATCTCCCCTCTCCAATCATTTAGGTTTTTGTAAAGTACTATTCTTCGCTAACAGCTTGTCCTGCCAACTCTTGTGTAGCGTGACAGTCTTCTCGACCTTAGTAATCTTCTCCTCAAGCTCAGTCACCTTATCAGACAGTCCTACTTCCATATTCTGGCCCAGCTGAGCAGTCAAGAAACGAACGAAGGCTGCCGAGATGACGGGATGATAAGCAATACCATTTTCTGTGAATGCCTTCATCTCCTTATGTGCTTGGAGGGTACCCCACCAGAGACGTGAAACGTAATCCACAGGATCGACATCCTCATCATAGTCCATAATATCCTTGCGGACGGTAAACATCTTCTCAAACATGAGCATTACTCCCTCGGCAACCATCTCCATGACCTCGGATTCCTTTATTCCAAGCTGGGTCAACTTCCGCATGTCCTCGGTGGCATGCTCATGTACATCTTTGTGAAACTGAACGGCATCGGCGATTAAGTCCTTGGCAATATCCGTGAGAACACTGCCCGAAGCCGGAAGATTATCTTGAACATACTTGGTAGCAGCTGTCTTGGACTCGTTAACCTGCTTCATGATCTTGAACTTGTTACCATCAGTTTTACCCTGACCATTCCAACTCTCCATAGACTTGGCACACGACATAGTACTACCAGCCGAAATATTGTTACCCGTGTTGTAAGAGTAAGGGATTTTACGACCAAATGTAGTGATATACTTGCGGGGCGTTTTACCCTTCAAACCAGATCTCTCCAGAGATTTCATCTCTTCTAGCATGACAGAATCTCCATCGACTGAGCCCACCTTGACGTCCTTGGAGTGGGAAAAGAGGGAAACAGGATCCACCATAGCAGCAATACACCTCTTCGGGTTAGGGGCCTCACGAGCTACGAGCTTCCTCATAGCATCTTCCGACGGAATAGAATGGGAACCAACAACAACTCCACCTTGGGCAGCAATATCGGCACGCAATTGCTCGTACTTCGATTCAACGGCTGTAAGACGCGCTAGCACCTGACCCAAAGTACTTTCAACAACACCACCCGCGCTAACAATAGGGGTGGCCATGTCCAATTGGGTAATGGAACCATAACCCTGTTGCATGTTGGGAAGATTACCCTCAAGTTTTACCATACGGAGATGGATCTTCTTCATTTGCCCGGCAATAGTCGTGATCACCTCAGTGTTAGATGTCTTGATAGTATCCCCTACATCATCCATTCGAATCTTGAGGGTGTCAATCTCCTCTAGGACCTCATCCAATGTATTCAAATCTAACTCTACCTCGAGGGAAGCAACAATGGCCTTGGTCATATCAGAGTGGCCAAACGATGACAACTCTTGCCAATTACCTAATCCCCTGATAACACTCTTCACTGCATCAACAGTTTCATCAAATCCCTCCATTAATTTCTTAACTGCAGGGTCCAAATAACCAACAGAACTCGCGGCAGCGGCGGGGACACTTGCAGCCACGTCTTTCATCAAGTCAGAGTTGGTAGCAATAGCCTCTTGGTGTTGCTGGAGCACCTTAAGGACATTAGTTTCATCATTAAACTCTTCCTCCGTAAACACGGGAGGAGGAATATTCACGGCTTGGGGAGGGGTGAACAGATTGTATGGTACTTCATCAGGATTATAGTTACCTGCCTCGTCAAATCCACCCTCCTCCTCGGGTGTAGTCTCCTCAATAATTTCGGCTAATTCCTTGGCCGCCTTAATTTCAGCCTTGGCCTCCAAAATTAAACTACCCCACTCTTGGCTTGTGTGTTTAATCTGAAACTCCTCCTGAGTGAGATGATTACAGTAATCCTTAACCTCCTGAACAGAAACATATGGCTCCAAATAAGCGGTGTCACAACCTTGGAGTTTTGTAGCAGGGACGACGTATACCTCCTCATTACCGGACTCAAATACGGTGGCCTTTGTAGATTTATGTTTATCAACGTTTCCACAATAACCGTAATTACTAACACACTCCGAGCGGCAGAAACGTTCATTTCCCATCGCACCGAAGCAGATACCACTATCCCCCATACGAATAATACATGCAAACCTCTTACCTGTATAGTCTCCAGACCGTGCACCAAAACCAACTCCCTCATTGCTAATCCCTAAACCCCCCCCTGATACCTCTGTGTTACGGCGTAAAACATCAGCACCACGGCGGGAGGAAGTCTGAAACGATGATGGACTTGAACGAGCAGCTGGCATACCCTGACGCGTGGTAAGGAGCTGCCCGCGGCTGGAACGACGAGAACGGAGTGACGCCACCGATGGTGCCGGTGTAGGAAGAATAGTGCGTTGATCCTCCGTCGTTAATCCCGACACACGGGTATGGATGGTATCATCATCATTCACATCAAGGTAGGAAAAGGCATCATTAACCTCATTTGACACATCATTTGAATTTGACATGATCGATGGTAGTTAAATTATTTTTTGAAGGTGTTATATTGCAATAATAATGTAATAATGTTAACGGAGTAAAGAAAAAGAACAGGGACGAGCAAGTCCACCAAAGTATTGATCAAGTAGATGGATGGGGTCTTACTGCCATGCTCAAGGTCAAAAACTCACATACGTGAGGGCTCAATCTTTGTATCTTGCCGGTTGGTTCGCCAACCTTTAGGGATACTCTTGACTTGGATATTCTTCTTGGCTCTGCCAGCTTCACTTGGGCGTTCGAGTAGATATTACGATAGCGGCTATTTTATATTATATATTATATTTGATATCAGTATGTTCGGTTCATCCTTCGGAGCATCATTACCTTCATCAGGCGGCGGCAGTAAGTCTTTGTTTCCAAAGAGTGGTTTTAGTGGAGCAACATTAACAAATAACGACAAAACTGAGGCTCCTTCGTTACCTTTTGCTGGATTTGGTGGTGCTGCTATTAATTCCAAACCTTCAAGTACTGCTGCTAATAAACCATCAGAAAGTGGTGGGTTTAATTTTGGTGGTAGTGCTAGCACTTCATCAGCACCTGCAGGAGATTCAATAAGCTCCACCAAAACAAATTTGTTTGCCTCCACTTCTTCTGTTGATACTACCAACAAATCACCACCCACAACATCTTCTTCTAGTTTACCAATTAGTGGATTTGGTGCTACCAAAAGTACTAGCAGTAGTAGTACTAGTAAGACAAACACTTCATCATTTGCAGGAGCAGCGAGTAAGGCAGCAGCAAGTGCATCAAAAAATAGTTCACATCTTATGTCTTCAAATATTGGCAACAGCTCTGCCTTAGTTCCTACATCAACATCCACTGCTATAACAACAAACAATAACAATAAATCATCATCATCAAACTACAACAACTCGTTAGAAAGTTCCTGTATATCACCAAATGGACGATCATTCCATTCTTACTTGTATGATACAACATTACAAAAACATGTTATTGTTAGTGAATTTGCACCCTTTGGTGACACTTCAAGTGGTGGAGATGATAATATTACCCCCCGTGATAATAATGAGGGTATTACCAGTTCATTAAAGATTACGACAGTCCTTCCAATACTTGTTCAAGAATCGATTGCTATTGATAATGTTCTTGGTTTGTTATGTGTTGATGGTAATAATGATAATGATAGGAGTAAACAACATATGTATAAACAACAGCAACAAGGCGAAGAAGGGATGAAAACATTACCAACATTGTGTTTGTATACTTCTACCTCAGTATTTCTATTGACCATTGGTTATACCCCACCAGATGAAAATGATCAACAACAAAGCATACAAGGCAAAATTTTACAATCACATGAACCATTCGAGAAACAGTTACTAATGTCACCATCTAATTCATCCATCATTCGTATCCGATCTGCACCACAATCGAATTCAATGTTTAGTAGGAATGGTAGTATTGCCATGTTACTAAGAGAGGGTGGAAAAGATGACACATTTGTTGGATATGTTGTTTGTTTATATCATGGATTGCCTGCCAATGGTAGTCGTCAAAGTGGTAAGGGAGGAAGAGGTGAAGTAACCACACCACTGCGGTTTAATTATCAAGATTTAGTTCGTGGCTTACAGGATACGGTTGATGCCGAGAATGCAGCATATAATCGTGGTGGTGGTTATGATCAACCTTCTCCATCATATTCGAGGTTATCATCAACACCATCAAAAAGTGTTGTCGACTTTTGTTTCAATTCTAACTCAAGTGGATTCTCATCCACGTCAATTTTGATATTGTGCAATGATGGATCAGTATATGGTGCATCACCAATCATATTTGATGGTGCAGTCTTACCCCGCACTACAGTTATGAGTACTATATCTCAATTGAATGATGAGATTGAAGCATCGTCATCATACCTACAAGCCATGTCTCAAACGACTCCTGCGCCAACGACTGAACATGAGGGTGTAGATGCAAGATTGAGACAATGTCGTGCTGCACGAAGATATTTATTGGATGTATTTGGTATACCTGAGGGAATGGTAACAGGTAGCAGTACTGGGGGAAGTTATTATGTCAGTGCATCAGTTGTACATACAAAGTCATATTCAAGTTCTGGTGATTATGATGGATATTCACAGGCCTTGTCATGGCAGCCTCGGTTACAAGGACCAATAGTCATGCCACCTGAAGAGCAGGCGAGTGGTTCATATTCATGTATTGAATCATTTGGAGGTACTTCGGGTGCTGGTATTATCGATGGATTTGTCGTTGCACGTACCAGCAAGGGTTTTTCATCTCATGTGGAAGTTGGTATCCTCCCGGGTGAGGGTGCTGTTATCCTGCCAAGGTTTGAATTTGAGAGTGATAGCGATTGTCAATTGATTGATGATATTGTCCGGGGTACGGGCATGTATGTTGAAAGTGCATCCATCATGAATGATGTTTCAGAGGAGGAATCAGGCGAAAGCACGTCATCCACAGCTCTGACTACTGTTTCTTCCAATAATACCAGAGACTGTTCAATTGTGGTTGATCCACTTGATGATATAATGTTACATTTGGTAACAAACTCTCGTATAGTAACGGTCACTACCAACGCCGTTGCCGTAACGGCCAATTGCTTCAAGTCTAGAGCTGATGGAACAAGAGGAGAAGATAAAGGTTTGTCTACTATTCGGACAAAAGTATGGTCTGAATTGGAAGTTAGTTTGACCAACACTACACTTGTTGGTGCTTGTGTTAGTGGGGATGTACACTTGGGACATATCATGCTTGCAAGGGTATCAAATGGTAAGTGACTTAGAATTGCATGACTCACTAACTATTACTTGCCATGTCTCTAACTATTCCGCTTCAACATCACTTAGGTTCAATGGAAGTGGTAAACATTACTGCTACTCAATGTTTACATGAAACATCTGAGCAAATGAAGGCAAAATCTGAAGAATTGGAAGCTACTGTTGGCGATGATGCAGCACTGGATGTTCTCAAGAAAGTAAAGCCCTTGCACGAGATATTGCAGCCGTTGATAGACAAGGTATGCAATGGACTGTCTAAAATGGGCAAAGTTGTGGGTAGTGCTACCCTACCAAAGGACGCTGGGCCTGAAAATCTTGCAACCTTCCTCGAGACTCAACACTCATGTGAGGTGAATGTTCTCATGCCCTTGGAAGAAATGTCAAAGATTCTCAGTGCTAGACGAGAGCTCCTCACTGAAATGTATAATCATCAATCTTCCGAGCTAGTTCGTCTCACATCACTACTTGATGAATTCAAGAGCAAGTATGAGTCAAATCTAAAGCGTGTTGTTGCCTTGGAATCAAAGGCTTCAATACTCGCTGAACGTAGCTCGGCAGTACTCACTGCAACGAGGGAGTTACGTCCAACAATTACCGACGCCGAGGCTGCGTACTTTAAAGATTTACAACGATATGAAACAAGTTGTAACAAATGGGAGAGTACTGTGAGCAAACTCGAGAAAGAGTCGAGCACATCTTGTGAGGCAATGTCTGCTGGAGCCATTGAGAACGGTGACGTACGCTGCTTGGTCGATTTACCTCCACAAAAGATTGATGTTTGTCATAAGTTATTGGGGGGTGAAGCGCAGATACTAAAGAAGTTGGAAACAAAAGTAAAGGAGGCAAGTGATAATGTAGAGCAATTATCCAAAGCTATCTCTGGAGTCAGGGACTCGGAAGATGCTGCTCGACTTCGATTGGTTGGCGGAGATAAGGAGAACCAGCGAAGTTGATTAGACGAATAGAACCCAATAACCCAATATAGTCAACCTCCTATCTTATTTATTATCTTATTACATTTACACTTTCCCTATTTTGTTCCTTCCTACAAACCCCCAATCAATACTTAAATATACATACGATCCAATTATCCCGTTATGGTCCTTCTACTCCTTCTGCCAGGGCCGCTTCGGATGATTCAACTGATTGTTGATAATTATAGTTCACAAAGGGTGATATCATCCCATCGTCGAAGGCCCAACGTACTCGATCAAATCCAAATTCCCATATGCCTTCCGCATTACCCAGCCACTCACTATCATTACAAGTGACATTAGAGTCATTGCAGCATAGAGTACAACATTCACAAGTCAACTCTGCTTCAAATGGCTCCTCACTCCCTCCACCACAATCAGAAACAAAGTGGGTAATAGTATGAACACACACATCATCCGTATTGCCAGTCAGAGAGTTGTCATCAATCAGAAGTACCTCCAAGTATATAAGATCCCCTAATCCAAGTTGGCCAGTGAGCTGATTCTGATTCAAGATTAATACTGTTAAGTCGATCATATTCTGAAGTGATTGGGGGATAGTACCAGTTAGAGCATTCTCGGCAAGATCCAGAAACAAGAGTTTGCTTAAACTGCTACCCAACCAATCTGGAATTGTCTGAATCAAGTTGGAGCTCTTCAAAGACAATTCAGTAAGGGAAGTCAGATTCTTTAGCCACTGAGCATCATCCAGTGCCAACTCATTATACTCGTTACGTCCAAGGAACAAGATGCTCAATCTCTCAAGGTCGCCAATCTCCGAAGGGATATCGTCACTAAACTCATTCATTGATAAATCGACGGTCATCAAACTTTTCAAGTTCGAAATGCTTGGAGGGATAGCGCCAGTAAGTTTATTAGAGTGGAGCGAAAGAAATTTCAGTGAAGTTTCCTCAACGTCAGAGAGTGCTTGAGCAGGTAGTTCTCCTTCTAGAGTGTTGTCACTCATATCAATTACCTCCAACGAGGAAATGTTGAATAGATGACCAGGTACGTTGCCGCTAAAACTACAATTACTGACGTCGAGATGAACAAGCTTCTCCAACTCGGCAAATGACGTATCGTCCATAGTATTGTCAAAGTGATTGTCCTCTAAATAGATGTGTGTCAGATTTTTCATGCCCATTAACATATCAATATTGCCGTCAAATCCACAATCATCCAAGAATAGTAGTCGCAATTCTGTTAACTTTGATAATGATTGAGGAAGTGTTCCGTACATATTCGTGTTGGGCACAGACAACATTTGAAGCTTTGTAAGAGCTGACAGGTCGGGAATAGTACCAGTAATTGGGTTGTAGTCAAGAGCCAAGTAGACTAGACTTGTCATCTCATTCAAAAAGTCGAGATCTCCTTCCGTGCTATCACTGGTCAACTCATTATTCTGTGAAGAGGAGGCACGTTAATATGTGAGTTGTACAGATGAGTGTAGCCCTTGATCAACAAAATGTACGTACCTCGAGGATTAAAGAAGTCATCTTCTTCAAACCACCAAATGAGCGAGGGATCTTGCCAGTCAATTTAGTATACACGAGTCCAAAGTAACGAAGATTCTCCATCTCTCCATATTCTTCAGGAATAGATCCTACAATACCTTCATTCTGTTCAATATGTAGGGATTTAAGATACTTCAAATGACGTAATTCAGATGGTAGGTTACCAATCATGTTGTTCTCAGCTGTGGATGGTACATATCATTAAGTGTTGAGAGATATCACACCACAAGATCTGTGCACAGTGGAAACACACAACAAAACTTACGAGGAAAGTCAAGTGTTGTCACAGTTCTCTGTTTGGAGTATATGTCAGCATCAGGATCTTCCAAGTCTGGCTCGCCATTGCAATAGACTCCAAAGCTTGTAAAGCCACTCTGTAGAAATAAACTAGTATACCATTCGCATTCATGTCGTCCACTTAACCACTTCATATCAAATGCCCATCCCTCACCACTCAGTGCATAGTATAATACAGCTAGAGAATACCGCTGATTAAATTGATAATTATTAGATGTGGGTATGTCCAATGGTTTAGGATCTTGTTGTGCCATCCAAACAGCAGTTTGATATTGTGGTGAGGTTGTATCTTGTAATGATGCTGTAGAACTAATATCATTATCAATTAAATACATGATAGTATCACTTAGACGTTTGGCATTTGGATCTTCAGGATCTGTAATAACCTCCGGTGGAGTTGCGGTAGGTGTATCATCCACTGATGCAGGCTCACTGTCAAGAGTGGGAGTAGTTTGTTCCATTCCATCCAATGCCTCGTTGTTAGGTGTTTCATTTGACTTGCTACTTTCACCTGATGCAGGTTCATTATTGTTATTGTTTTGACTAACTACCAATCCAACAATCAAGGCAACTAATCCACCAATAACTAATAATAATGCAATGATAATAAAACACTTCTTCCTTAATGCACCTATTGCAACGAAAGTGTAAATTCGTAAGATCTTTTGCAACGACATATCTAATGCATATAACAAAACTACAAACCTCATAAACTTACGATTAGTTCGTTCAACAGTATCCTCAGCTGTTAGAACAGTATCACGCCCTTCTTCAACATCTCCATCTACGGTGCCAACATGAGAATAAGCATCATCATTATCAATACCATTTTCAGTTGTTTTGTTGTTGGCAGCAATAAAATCAGCTTCTCCGTTTGTGATTGGTAGAGGATCTTCGGCCTCGGCCGAGGTGGATGTTTCCATCATATTATATCAAATAAACTACTTATGCTACTACTACTACTAATGTTATCACGATATATGGTTCTATATTATATCGGCGGATCGTATCAATGGCACTATTCTGAGATTTGGCGCATGCAGCGCAGATGTTTTTTGCAAAGCAATATTGCTAGTCTTTCTTTTCCACCACTACAACCAAACAATTCCAACTTAATAAGCACTGGAAGGAAGTATATAATATGAGTAATCTACTTATGCGACAATGTATTATCCTAATAACTTACAGTCACTAGGTATATCATTTGTTTGTTATATTGGCGGTGGTCATGTGATTTGCAATAAGGTCGGTTCATAGATAAAATTTTAAATTTTGAACCAACCTTATTAGGAAGTAAGAGGTGAGTAAGTGGTGAGGCGAGTGAAAGCATGCACGGTAGTAAAGTTAGCTGGCGGATAACCGTGTGTATTGATAGAAAGAATTGATTATTAGATACTTCATTCATACAAGTTGTAGCTGACCATAATTTGTTAGCGGCAAACAATACTTGCTCAGAGTTTATGTACCTAAGGTGCACCTTGTTCTTTGCAACTATATATACAAAACTATTATGAAGAGAGCTAGTAACAACAATGTTGCAAAACAATCTACATTGGTTGGGATGTGGGGTCAAAAGAAGAGTAAAGGATCAGATGATAATTCAGTTGATACTGCATCGAATAGCAAAAAGAAACATAACCCACATTGGGAAAATGTTAGCTTACCAAATGGTCCAATGTTACTACTACATAAACATATCGGAGGCAATACATCACTAGAACGGAGAGACACAAAAGAATCACTGTCATCTTTACCAAATTGGAATGATAATGTTACCTTTCAAATCTTTGGTAAGGAATGTAAAATGAGGAGAAGGGTATCTCAATTCTCAACTGATGGTAAGATTGAGTACTCATACAGCGGTAAGAATGTAGCTGCACCTAGTTTTCCTGATGTATTGTATAAATTGAAATGCCAAGTTGAAAGTTTGATAATTGATTACATTTTGGAGATAACTAAAGATGGATCAGAAATCAATACAAAGAACTTAAGCATACCTCCTGAATTTGTTGAACTTGCAAAGTCAACCAAGAATGGCAAAGGAAACGACACGGAAATATACAACTACTGTCTGCTCAATCATTATAGAAATGGCGAGGAGTACATGGGATATCACGCTGACGACGAAGAATCTATGCAACAAAGCATTCCAATTGCTTCAGTATCTTTGGGTATAACCAGAAGTTTTGACATAAGGCCAAGGAATAAGGATAGTGGTGGAAAGAGAAAGCGAGTCGCTAGATTATCCCTTAAAGATGGCGATTTGTTGCTCATGTTTGAACCTATGCAACAACATTATGAACATAGCATACCCGTTGAGAAGAAAGTAGTTGGAGATAGAATCAATCTAACCTTTCGAAGGATTATAACTTAATCACTTGTCTTTATAAAATATTATTAGCTAGCTGGTATACATTGAACAAACATATATACATACACATGTATTAATAGTGTACATAACACCTGTCACACCCAAATCTAATGCATTCATATGAAACATATATGTCACTTCCATATACAAAAGACGGTCGCGGCATTAGACAAACGAGAAACCATTGCCCTTTTCTTGCTGTGTTCTCTTTTTGTACTCAATCCGTCGGCTAAATTCTTCCATCATTTTGGCATATTGTTGTTGATCAATTACTCTCTTCTCGTTTGCCCAATTCAACAGCTTTGTTACTTCAGTCTCTACACCTCCACTATCTTCTGGAGATCTATGCAACATTGTAGCCCTATCCGGCTTACGAACTATCTGCAGTGTAGATGGATTCTGACGCCAAGGCTCACCATCAATTTGAACTGCAATCTTCTTCTTAAGAGTAATGGTTGCTGCTCGACACTGACACAAGAGTTGAGCATTACTCAAGCCTACACGGATTTGACCCAAGTGAAATGTACCACGAATACTCACAACATCCAACAATCCATCTTGACAGCTACTGGGCAAGTCACAGGCTGTAAGATTTGAAGTATCCAGATCAGCTAGATCTTCAATACTATCATTCCTAATCAGTCCATTGCCACTAGGTTGTAGGAAATCACCATCACTATACCTTCTCACTCGTTTGTGTTTTGGTTTAAGCCCCTTTGCCCACATGTGAACACCACCAGAGTAGGAATCGATATTGAGGAAGATTATACCCTGAGAGTCGGCAGGCAATGGAATCTCAACTCCATCGGCGACTAGTGTAATCTGCTCAGATAGATTAGCACAAGATGATTTGATTGCCTCTTCTCCTCCAGCAATAGCATACCATGTCTTGTTGAAGAATCGCGAGAAGAAGAGCTTTGGCTTACTCTCTCGTAAATTGTGCACCTGTAATGCCGCTTGTGCATCCACCCCAACACCAAGATAGTTCATGAATGACTTGACTTCCTTCTTTTGTTTACCTTTCTTGGTTGTAGATGCCATATCAAGCTCCCACAAGTCAAGCATTGAAATGTAGGCATCGGATATTTGACGTAGTATTAAGAGTAAACTTTCATTGTTATATCCTCCTCCCCATCCATGAATACGGGCCAAATCATTCCCAGTGCCGAGTGGCAGGATACCAATGGGTGGCCAACGTTTCATATTCATCTTCTCAAGGGCGGAGATTACCCAACTCACGGTACCATCTCCTCCACATATCAATAGTTGGAATCGACTAAGCACAGAGAATGGTTTCAATATCTTCTCAGGTCCACCATTTGCCAAATCCCATACTTGGATAGGGTTAAGTAGCTGTCGAAATTGTGTGATTAACAAATTACCCTGCTGTGGTCCTGACCTCGTGTTTACAAATACCAATAGCGGCATGCAAGACGAAGGTAGAAATTCATCACCAAGGATATATCCGCTGGCATCGGGAATAGGTACCGCCCGACTCATATCACGGAGTTGTCGACTTGAATTGGCAGTATCGAAAAAGTTCAAATTGGATGTATCATTTAAATCACCCAATTCAGGATTACTGTTAGTCTTGGGATTTAGCTTGCTGTATAACTTGGGTGATGGCATTGGAGATACTGTCTCTGGTGGTTGCTGAACTAATCCAGGTTGTGATGATGGAAGTTGGGGCTGGACTTCATTTGATTTTAACGATGGTATAATGATTGGTGCCAGATCAACAGACTTTCGATAGTTATCAAGTGCATCCTTCTTCTTCTGTTTGTTATTATACACTTGTTTTGGAAGTGGCGAAACATTGACTGTATTTTTAGGTGATTTGGCCACTGAGGATGGTATGTCAAATAATCTAGCCGATGCTGATCGTTCAGTTTCAGGAGGATGTTCCAATCCCGATGCCGACATGAAGGAAGATTGTGTTGCATCATCATTAATATCTGACGCTGTGTTGAACCGAGGTCGTACCGATTGAGGAACATTTATCAAATTATTATCATTCTCATCATCATCTCCTGTTTCTTCCTCTATTTCTGGCGTAGTAGGTTTGGGTGAGTATGAATGAGATAAATTCGGTACCGACTGCAATGGAGGGGCATTCATATCTTTACTCTTGGCAATAATCTTACGATTGCTCGCCACGGGCGTGACACCCTCGGGCAATGTTGTTGATAAATTAGTTGGTGTTTTGAATAATAATCGTTTACCAACACTACCCCAAGTAGCGACACTACCATCATCTTCATCATCAGTATCATCATCTTCATCGACTGACAATCCACGCTGCTTACGTATACGATAACGGAATATCTGCATCAACCGTGTTGAGAATCGTGCTGTACTTTCCTTATTTAATAACTTTGCACATATCCCATACACTACATTGTAGAAGTTACGTATCCACGACATTAACTTCTTCCATTTTGATTCATCTAATAATAAATTTTCAAGTAATGTATGCTCGATTTGTTGTCTCATGTTATAATTTGGTTGTTGAAATTCCACTAATTTACATGTCGGGGGTAAGACTAATCGTCTATATTCCGCAAATCGTATCTGTGTTTGCCATGCCTTTTGAAATCGATCATGATCTGTTTCAAGCTTTGGATAGCCAAAGTCTTCGTATGTAAATGATTGTTCCCTGTTGTTTATATCATCTGTATTGTTGTTAGTAGCACCAGATGGAGTACCATGTGACGCGGTTGTAAATCGTTGTTTTAAATGAGATGGAGAACTTAATAAATTCCCATCCGATGTAGATGGATGCATCATTTTATGTTGTGTAGCTTTTAATGATTCTTTTGATAATGGTCGAAAGAAGGACCGTAGTGGTGTACCCAAACTTCGTTTACTGCTACTGCCTGTTGCACGGATGGTTTTATCCATATCATATGAGCTATTTTGGGGATTATTTCTTGATTGGCGTAATAACTCATCAATTTGTTGTGTATCAATATCATTCCGATTAGCATGTTGTTCTCTACTCTGTTTTAATTCATACCATAATAATTTCAAATCAGCAATACTTCGTACATGACGCACTTGTTGTAATGTATTCACCCATAATTCATAACCACCCCATCCTGAAGTATTGTTTCTTCTTCTCCTTCTCGTCCATGGCGTAGCCAATATAAAGTATGATATTATAAGAAGAGTTACAGTTACTAATATTTCCTCGTAGCTATAAGATGACAGTTTGTCTTCGGATGGGTATTGAATTGGTGTTTGTTTATCGTTATCGTTGGGTTCTTTCCCTATTATACGAATTATGGCACGTAGTAGACCCATTATTACTACTATTTTATTATAACATTATATCATCATTTAAGGAGGAGTATGGTATTGTTAAGCCGCCAAGGAAGTTGAAGTATTGTATCAGCAAATGATCAGTTCATTTTTTTAAGTCTGTGATATTTATGTGATCGTATGTGATCTAGCCATCACGCGTGAGGGGAAAATTGGATACTTGGGTACTGCCTTGTGTCCAGTTAGGTTAGATGTGTCCGATCCAATTCTGCCCCCTGACCGCTCATATTTAGGTCTTAGGCATTGGGGAAGTTCCCCAAAACACAGATTTGAGCCATATTTTGGGGAACTCAAACCCCTTTGGGGAAGTCTCGGGGAAGTCATAATTGCCTTATAACTCAGTCAAAATTGAATTTGGTGAAACCATTCAATGATATAATATTACCAGTATGATGAGAGCTCCCCAAAAATGCAATAAAAAGGCTCAACTTTGAAATCGACCACTTTATTGGGTTATCAGCTTAGGTACAAACGGTTTTATTATTCCCATAAAGAGGTTACTTAGGGGGTATCCACTTGAGTTCCCCGAACTTGTCCCCGAACCCCCAAGGTGAGTTCCCCAATGCCTAACCACTACTCATATTTTGTTGGACTCCGCAACAACTTGTTACCCTCTAAATATAAGATGAAGTTCGGATTATTCGCCCTTGCCCTCGTGGCACCTGCTACTGCTGATGTTTACTTCAAGGAGCAGTTTAATGATGATGTAAGTTTGAGATATATTGATTCAACTCTGAAGGCCAACACATAGCCAATGAAATTTGGGGCTTATTGTCAATAAATTTATGACGTGTAATTTGGATATGACGAAGGATAGGGGGTGGCTGGGATATGGCCAGTATATCAACATTGATTGTTTGATATACTGTGTCTATTTTCAGTGGATAGAGATGTCAATATCTAACTTATTGCAATGAAAAGGGCAAACACTATTTTCTATTTAATATCATTTTTTTATATCGCATTGTGAATTCTAAACCACTATATCATCTCTCCTCAATTACTATTAATAGGGTTGGGAGAAACGATGGACCGTATCATCAGACTGGAAATCTAAAGATGAATTAGGTAAATGGGGTCATACCGCAGGAGAATGGTACGGTGATGCTGATGATAAGGGTATTCAAACCTCTGATGATGCCAAATTCTATGGCTTATCCGCCCCCATGTCCAAGACATTCAAGTCTGGTAAGAAGGATTTAGTCATTCAATATTCTGTCAAACATGAACAGAAAATTGATTGTGGCGGCGCCTACTTAAAATTATTACCCGGTGGGAAGAAGTTTGAATCAACCAAGTTTGGTGGTGATACTCCCTATTCTGTTATGTTTGGTCCGGATATCTGTGGATCATCCAATAAACGTACTCATGTTATTTTACATTATGATAAGAAGGATGATAATCTTCTTATTAAGAAGAATGTTGGTACCGAGGATGATCAGGTATCACACTTGTACACACTCGTTTTACGTCCTGATAATACCTTTGAGGTATTTGTTGATAACAAGTCAGTCCGTGCTGGTAAGCTTGATGATGAATTTGATTTCCTACCCGCTAAGGAGATTAAGGATCCTGACCAATCAAAGCCTGATGATTGGGTTGATGAGAAGAAGATTGCCGATCCCGAGGATAAGAAGCCAGATGGGTATGATGATATTCCCATGGAAATTCCTGATCCCGATGCATCAAAGCCTGATGATTGGGATGACGAGGATGATGGTGAGTGGGAGGCACCCATGATAGATAATCCAGATTACAATGGTCCTTGGAGTCCAAAGATGATTGACAATCCTGATTATAAGGGCGCTTGGGAACATCCCATGATTGCCAACCCCGAATACGAATATGACGATAACATGTATGCTGTATGTAAGGATGGATGTACTCATGTTGGTTTTGAATTATGGCAAGTCAAATCTGGAACAATCTTTGATGATATCATTGTTACTGATAGTTTAGAGGAGGCACAGAAGTTTGCCGAGGAGACATTCTTCAAGAAGAAGGACGGCGAGAAGGAAATGTTCGATGAACACCAAAAGAAGGAAAAGGAAAGGGAGGAAGCCGAAAGAGCAGCCATGGAAGACGAGGATGATATGGACGGTATGGGTGGCATGGGTGGTATGGGAATGGATGATTTTGACATGGACGACATGGATATGGGAGATGAGTTTTAAGCTTAGACTAGATTTCAGTGAATGTTGTTAGTGTTTGGGTATACAAACTCGGAATCTTTGTGTCTGTTTTAGGTTGATGTGGGGATAATTTTGTTTGTGTAGGTGTATTCCCATCATACATGTTGTTTAGAATGGACGATTAGGCATTGATAATCGTATCAATAAGGTTGACATTCATTTTGAGCATGTATCATATTATGTAGTCTAGGTTCTTAGCGGATCTTTTTCGAGAATATTTGAGTACTTATGAAACATAGACTCCAAGACCCATGACATCACACAATAAAGCGGATAGCTTATTTTTGCCACGCTGCCCAAGTTTTAAAGAGAATACACGTACGGCACCCCGATACCCTCCCACATACACCACCTGCAATAACTCTATTCTTGCGTATCCAATATATAAGGAATGTGGATATAATGCCCCCACATCAAAATCATTTGCTTTTTAGACTTATTTGAGATGTGAGTTTTCTCCAGCTAGTCAAACAATCTCTGTATTGCAGTATTCCTATGTTCACCATCCTCCAACTCAAACCCCCCTGCAACTTTATGTAACTCCGTACATATATTAAAATTATATCTTCCCATATCACACAGTTCCCCCGGAGTATCATACTTTTCACTAAATCTCCTCTCCCAATCATATTAAATTGAAAACTCAATTAAATACTCCTTACCCCATTCAATCTTTGCCCAAACGCGTTCATAAACAAACATAAGACCAGTCTTGAAGATAGCATCCGATCCTGCAATCTTCGATGCCATACTTAAATTCTTGGCAATTAAGTAAGACATTGTTAACGTATTCGCAATGGCAAATAAACGCCATAATAATGCCTTGGCTAAACTACGTCCGATATCATCCGCTCCTGACTTACGACCTGCCTGACTTTTATTCATAAGACGTTCACCAATAAACATGGTGGCAGCCTTGGAGAAGAAGTCGGACCCGACAATTGATAATGCAGTAGAGATTGATCCAGAGAAACGTAATGAAGTAAAGAATGTAACACTACCCGCAATGACACGCCACATCATGGACTTAACTAATGATCGGGAAGTAGTTTCTGAAAAGCTCGGAGCCTCGTCTTCATTAATATCTGTACCCTGTAAATAACGTTGTTTGGTAGCCTGGAACTTCTCCAATTCTGCCTTGGCAGTTTCAACCTTTGTCATATACTTTGCTTGTTCTTTTTCATACTTGGATATCTTTTGATCAATTTGTTTCATCATAGCATTAGTTGCCTTATCCGTGCCGCTAATAGATGTAGCAACACGAAGTAATGAGCCTTGATTTCTTAGATTCTTTGGCATTATTGCAGAAGAGTGTGGTAGATATGATTCAGCTTGGCGTGATAGAGAGACTGGTCGATTGTAGGAAGAGGAAGATTGTTGTTGGAAGGCATTGGCAACTCCGCTAAAAGCGTAGACAACCGCCACAAGGATGGGAGCATAAATCATGTTTGGACTATTAAATATGTATTGTCGCCACTGCTGTTATATGTACTGCTTCTAATTAATGAATAAACAACCTATATCCACGAGCAATGACAATAATTATTGGATAGCAACACTTCTTGAATTTATGTGGTGCAAATCTCCTCAAAACTCAAATCTCTTCAATTTGCAGTGAAAACCTCTAGGGAAGGTGCATCATATATTTAGCGATAGAACGGTATAGCTTGTCTCATCTATCACACTGCTTTTTGGCCGGCAAACCTCAGCCCCCTCTTCAACTATGTGCAATAGTTAAACTACACCCATCATTTATTAATATTTATCATCTAGTTCATCTATATTTGTAGCTTGGCCGACACATTGAGATTTGCAACATATCATATATCTTCTTAGTCACAAGTAAGTGGTGCCAATTGATCTTATCGGAGTAAGTTTGAAACATAATACTATTAGTCATCCTTTCAAATACTATATAACAAAGTAATACTACTACTGATTTATAACAATATACTATCAGTCATTTCCTACAACTGATTGCAAAAGCAAATCATAGTTTATGGTTATATCTTTTACAACACATTATTACACATATAGTATCTCGTCATCCAACAACATCACATTGTAAGTATAATAATAAAGCATGGAGTCAACAACAACCCGAAATAAAGTATCCGATATGCCATGGGATGACAAGAATGATGATAGTGGATTGTATACCGGCGAAGTTAATCCATCGGGCGAACCCGATGGTATAGGCCAATTACAATATGATGATGGAAATATAGTAAAGGGAATATGGAAGAATGGCGAAATGGACAAGTCAAATAATGATAGATCAAATGATATCACACCACAACATACTGATGATGATTATATTGGTACTATTGAAACAGATACTACTGACGACAATAAAGGTGATATCAGTAATACAGATGTTAAACCGGTAAAGAAGAAGACAAAGGAACAAGAATTGGCAGAGTTTCATGAACGAAATCAAGAGTTTCTCCGAAAGGCAGCGGCAGTAGAAGCACTCAATCAACAAGATGAAACAGCAATACTCAATGGTGGTACAATGACTGAGCAGCAGTTAGTCTTTACATTACAAGAACAAGTCCGTGTTCTTTCACATGAACTGCGTATAACGCAAGATGCAAATGAATTGAACAAAACACAATCAAGAGCGGAGATTGATATGCTTCAATCGGAAATCAATCAACAGCAAGTTCGACATGAAAAGATTACAGCATCACTTCGTAATCGATTAGTCGAAAGTGAAACGGCACGGATGAAGATGCAAGATCAATTATCTAAACGAATGGAAGAAGATACATTACGAGATGAAGATCTTAAAGCAAGGTGGAAGGAAATGACTGCATGTGTACTCGAAGATAAAGAGTGGATGTCACAACAAATGTCATATTGGAAGGAGAGTATGGAAGAACACAAAAAGAGAATGGCACAAGCCAAGGATATGGGTATTTTAGAAGCAGGCATCGATACAAATAATGGAGGTGAGAATAATAAAAGAAGAGGTAGTGGTACTATCGAGAGTGAGACTAATAATAGACGGTTGAGTCAACGAAAGTTATGGGGTGATACTGGAGAAGAGTATGAGACAGACTCTGATGATGAAGAGATAGAACGAATGTTTGGTAAGAGCAAATAAAGTAGTACTTTGTATCAGTAGGGCTCCCTGATATGTTCCTTTATTAGTGTAAAGCTGTTTTGTTGTATCATATTAATTTTATTTTATTTTTGCCTCGGAAAGAGCGGGCTTGTCGAAAATATTTTCTAAACGTCGATCCATACATCTCGCACTCTATAATATTTTACAGTCTCTTGCAAGCGATTGCCTACAGCCTCGAATGCAATGTCGTAAAAATCTATAATAAAGATGTCTTTATCTAGACAAGTCTTATCATCGCCATTCGATGTAGAACAGCGGCCACGAGAGACATCAACTCAAACTCAAAAGGGTGGCAACCGAATCAAAGTAAAAGAGAACGGAGGAAGCTCTCTCATTGCTAGAAACAGCACAACAGAAGATTCTGCATGTAGTGTAAATCAACAGCCTGGATCCATTTCCTTTGACAGTAGATTGATCAAGAATGACTCTCCTCGCCATATATTTGCTAATCCAATAGTCACTGTCAAAGAGCAACCTCAACAGCACAATAGTAAAGATGAAAGCAAGTCTCGCCAGGATGCAAAGAAGAGAAAAGACTCCACTCCACCGCCAGTGAAAGGCCGTCAGCACATATCTATCCAAACAGACGATTATAATGATACTGATACTGTTGTTTCCGATAATAACTTTCAAGAAAAATTGAATACATTTTCAATGGAGAAGCTATCAATTGATGCGACAACAGAAGTGAAAAGAGAAGTTGTAGAGGAGACCGCCAGTTGCAATGACGAACCTCAAAAAGGAAATGTGCCGCCTTGAAGAAGTAGAATACATTGCTGTATATAAAATAAACCCCACAATACTGACCTCTGTCCATCTATCTCTCGGAGTCTTGACTTTGTATGATAGAGTTTGATTCTTATCATCTAGTTGTTGCAAAGTCCTCTTTCAACATGTATAATACCACATTCTTTGCAGTATTTGTGTCGATGAATGGAAGAGCCGTCTTTCGTATATTCTCATGTTTTAAGCACAGGTATTCCACTAATTCACTATGTGTTTTGACTTGCTTCCCGTCAAGCATTCGATTATGAAACTCACTTTTAAAGACACAACAGGGTACAATAGCAAATGGAACCTTCAACAGCAGAGCTAAATCGACCGCCGCTTCAGTCGCTTGATCAGGATGAAATCCTGCAATAAAGTCTAGAGATTGAAATACATTCAAAGCTGACTGACTATCAGATATTTGAGTATTCTTTGTATCATAATTAGTATAAGTTGTCTTCGGAGATGTACCGCCATGATATACTTTGTTTGATTCAATTCTACTTTGCTCTTCTTTCCAATATGTATCCCACAAATTCTTATTGCATTCGTCTTTTGATGAACAAGTTGTGAGAATCTGCTTCAGAGTTTCTACAAGAGTATTGTCTATATGCATTCTCATGTACTTTGGATTTGCAATATTGATACTTTGACTATCACTTGTAACGTCCAATTCATTAGCCAGTCTCTGAGTTTCAAGTAAACGAGGGAGCAGCTTAGCCAATGGTTGTGATGTCGCCAATCCTTCAACTGCTCTAGTCTTTGCTTCTTCTATGTAAAGATACAAATCATTCGATAAACCAGCATGAGATGCATGATTGTAATAACATGTATGAAGAAAGACAATCAAAATGAGATACATGGATGGTTGATAGACAATGTATATCCATAGACTTTACAACTCACCTGGATGGTTCAATAAGAAGTTTACAGACTTGACCAATGATCGATGAGATGGTATACGTGGATCAGCTATAATTGAATCAATACCATCAATATTGTATAGTATCCAAGATAGATCACCTCGTCCTCCGGCAACATCTAATATTAAAGTTGAGTCAGTATCTTTGCTCATTATTGATTGGAAATTATCATGTAGAAAGTCTCGAAATACATATACTCGATGTTTCTTTGAATGTGCTCTTGTACTATTTTCATTGAATTGTACTGTGTGGATTGATTGTGATGGTGGCGGCGGTGGTATACTTTCTTTACCCTTCTCGATAATGGTACAAACAATTTGCATATTAAGTAAATTATTATGAGAGTATATATATGTATATGAATATAATATAATTTTTTGGATTAGTATGTAATAAAAGTCAGATTATCACCACAGGATAATCGCGTCAAATTTCAAACTATTGTCAGTCCGTACTATAAGGACATCAATACATGAGGAAATATGGCACCACCAATGTATGTACCCTATGGTAAGAAATCACAACAGACCTTGACTTCCCTTCTTACTCTGTCACAGGGCCACCACTATGACAAGTCCTCTGAAAAATTCAGAGATGATTACTTACATATAAACATCAAAGTTATACATAATTACAGCTGCACAGGAGCTTCAGTTGGCTTGACTCTTTCGCATGGCCTAGGACGTGTGAGGGATCAACTCCCATTGAAGGTAGCTACTTCAAAGCACAGTAGTTTCATCTCCTTGAATCTACTGTGCTTTGAACTGGAGGCGGTGACTCTTCCACCGGAAAAGAGAGAGAGAAAGGCGGAGCTTGGGTTTAGATTATCTAAGCCCAGGTGACGCTTTTTTAAATGTTTTAACGTACATGAACATATTATATTGTACCTTAACCTTTATCATACGAATACCTACCTCTACGATTGAGGATCTTCTTGTGAAGACTCTTGTTTTATCAATTCATCCGCTTCATTTGTTATGGAAGTATTGACAGTCTCTATAGCTTCCTTTCCCAAAGAAACTGGGCATTTACTTCCATCTATTGATGTCTTGGTTGACGACTCGTCTGTATTCAATCCAAGCCAAATTGCTATTTCTTTTCTTACTATTTTCTCATGCATGCATAATTCTCTACCTTTTGCTTGGATTCTATCCATAAGTCTTTGCATAGATACTAATATTGAGGCATCTTTATCAACTTCTATTGCTTCATCATTCATCAACTTTTCTTCGTGCCACCGCCGAGAGTGAAGCAAAAACAACATCATAGCACATGGCAAATACCATAAACTTGTTAAGAATACTTTCCTTGCATTGGCATTACTACGTTCTTTATCAAACTTTGATGCCACATATAGAGCATAGCCATTCAGTAATATCCCCGCATCGACAGCAAACATTGGTGATGTTACCTCCAACGCCGTACTTATAAATGGCAATGATGCCAAATATAATCCATACCGTTTAATAAGACTTGCAGTACGATCACCAACAGCATCATTCACCGCTACCATTGCAAATCCACCCCGTTTATAATCAGTTCTGTACATCCAATTCAATGCAAAGAAGTGTGGAAATTGCCAAAGGAATAATGTCGATCCCAAGAGTATTGCCTCGGCATCGAATGGTGATCCACCCGCGGCTGTCCAACCCATTACTGGTGGTATTGCCCCAACTACCGCTCCTACCCAAGTATTAAGTTCAGACCTTGGTTTTAGATAGGTATATAATCCAGCATACAAACCAATATTACCAAGTCCCAACATTGTAGTTATTGGATCTGTGCCTAATCCAAGCATGAGGCCACCCGATGTACCGGTTAAACATCCAAGTCCAATAGCCATTTCTTTAGTAACAATACCAGTAACTAATGGACGATTGCCCGTGCGTTTCATTTGTCTATCCCGTTCTACCTCAATAACTTGATTAAATGTTGCTGCTGAGCTTGCACATAAAGCTGTCCCTATCGATGCAGCTGCAAATGTTGGTAGTGATGTGAATGCTAATGCCGTTGGACCTGCTGCTATGAAACCAAATGCAGTTGTGGATACTACCAATGCAGATAGCCTCGCTTTTGAAAGCTCTGCTATATGTGATATTTGTATATTATTGTTGGATTGTTGTTCATCTATTATTGTGGTTTTTGTATTTGTTATTCTTGTAGTATCACGACCATCTAATGCAGCCACTTTACTATTTCTTTGCAAATCATTATCATCTGAAGTCGTAGTAGAGAAAGAAGGATGGTTCCAACATTGTAGAGGTAGTGAAGTTGTTTTACTTTCTTTGTGAATGGATGGTGATAAACACCTTCCAACTGATATTATACTGAGTTTATTATTTCTCGCCGCCGATGAACACCAAAACCTCCGCGCCTGGTGTCCTATTAATAAACTACTACTCATGTTTATATATAAAGAAGCGCTGTAGTATCATTCCAAGGAGGATATCAAACTGCTAACTGCAACAATAATTACCCTACTTGCTCAATAACTGTGCACTCAATATTTTTAGTGGTATCCTATTTCTTTGAGAGTGTCAATTATTGTCAACCACATACACCAGTGTATGTGCAGCATCAAAAGGCTGTGTTCGTTATGTGTTTGGAGTTGGTTTATCCTTTAACATCCTAATATAATATATATCTCTAATAATGAGTATAATCAAGCTTCAAGTGTTCCACTCAAAAATAGTGAGAGTATCAACAATAAAGAACAATCTGCATCATCATCATCATCTACACCAAAGACATTAGCACATGCTTTACTTCCAGACTTGCCTCTTTTGATGCGGGGTTCGGGAGATGTTCTTCCAGAAGAAGTAAACCCTCTAAGTGTTGCAACGCTTGCAAAGCTAACAGAAAAGTATGTAGCTTCTCTGGTTAGTGCTGCTATGGATGCACATGATGTGTTTACAGATGGTGAAGTAGTTGGCGGGGGTGCATGCTTGGGACCACCTCCATTTGGGTATAAAGGAGGAGATAATGATAATATTGATGATACCAAACGCAAAGCAAGCGATGCCAAGTCATCAAATAAGAAGAAGAAGAGAAAGATTGATTATTGGGATATGCCTCTACCAATTCCCGGTACTAACAAAGATGATTATTCTACATCAAATTATAATAGTTCAGACTTATCATCGGATAATAGTGATGATGATGATGATGATAATAATGAAGCATCAATTAGTATTAGAAATTCAATAGACGGGTATGGCAATGTTGATGTGCATACCAATGAACGAACTAGGAGTTATTATGTTTCTGCTCCAACAGTTATGGATGCACGGAGTTTCATCTTCCCAGTTTGTCATGATCCAGTATTGTATCAACGAATTAAGGAGGTACAAAAGAGTCGACGAGCCATTCAAAGAGAAGTTGTTGATAATGTAATCATGGATATGATTAATGAAGAGGGTGCGAGTGAAGGTAGAAGGGGTAATGTAGATTTATATGATGCAGTTTTAAGTAATAATAACGATAAGAAGTTGGCTGGGGGGGCTGGTGTTTTGGGTTCAAAGATAGATCCTTCTTGGCCTTTAAATGAATTGTCAAGAGATAAACTGTGGTAATAATACAATATTGGTTATTATTACTGTCCGTACGTTTCACTTTGTAAAATAACTTCCTTTCCCAACCTCAACTACATAATATGTAAACTAAACCAACTTAATACTATTGTACATAAGCATACCCCCAAATTAATTTAACTCATACTGGATAATTTCTCTTGAGCCTCTTCTTTAGCACCCACTGGCGGTCTTTTACATGGTTGTAACATCTTCTCTATAAATTCCTTCCTAGTTCGTCCAATACTTTCATTCGTTGCAACCGCGTAGTATGACATTTGATCGTAATGTCCAACATGTGAGGCTAATGTATCTCGATGCATATTAGTTACCCATTCATATTTTGTCATGTCGGCATCTCCGGTGCCTATGTACTTTGCTTTTAGTTGATCTCTGTTGAATGATGAGACGTTAGCGAGTGTTTTAGTTGGTGTAAATTAATGTTGTTGTCGTTGTTGTTAGGTATTGTTAATATATAGTTTGGAATAGCAGAGAACATAAGATGTGAGTTGACTAAATATGACATATTATATGCACACGTCACACCAAACAACACACAATAACTAATCACATACTTATGAATTGGTGCCCCGCCTGGTGTACTCATAATGTATATCTTCGTGTATAAATAGTAATGGCACGGTAGGTATATTATTAACTATTGTTATAATTCAATTGCAATTGCAATTTGGTTGATGTGTATCTTTGTAGTTTATCGTCTCTCAAACTGTACCAAACTCTAAAGAAAATCCAATTATAGATCAATATGAATATAAAGCCACTGTTTACTGACTACTGCAATGCAATGATATACCACCACAAAGAAGAGGTAATGTAAGCCAATTAATTCTTTTATTTTGGCGGAGACGGACAGGACTCAGGACGCACACAGTGCAACACTTTTTTGACTTATTATTTCAATATCAGCAATGAACCTCAATAAGAGGCGTGGTGCTCCACAACAAGACGATAGGCATGGTTTTATTACTCTTCTATTAAAGGCCTTTCTTGTGTTTACAATATCAGTAATCATATTTGGCTATTATTACTTCTTAGTAGCGATAAATCCCAACAATCTTCGAGGTAATGATAATAGCAGAAGATCATTAGAAAAGCAACAACTTATCAATGGGAAACAGCAACCTATTGCAACAATTGGGTATGCAGTGACAGTATCAGGATGTCCCGGAAAGAGTGTACGAGGTGACTTTGGAGCAGGTATATCCGATGGAGCTGCAGTACTCAAACATTCGATACATCTCAACTCGATACAAAATTATGAACACAGTCAAAGCTTATATGATTATAAAATGTATGCATTGGTACATGTAGATGCAGAATCTTGTGCTCGAGATGCTTTAGAGCCGTTAGGATACGAGATATTGCTCAGGTTAGTTGTATAGATGTGTATGTAAACCTTTTTTATATATATACCATGAACTCAATATCTTCTACTTTTTATATCAGAGATGTACCAGTTCCATTGAATGAAATAGAAGGAGAGTATCTTAGAGAAAAGGTACCAAAGAATGGTTGCTGTGGAGAAAAAGAGTTTGTAAAGTTACACGCTTACACTCTTGTTCAACATCCAGTCATTGTGCATTTAGATTTGGATACACTGATACTCAAACCAATGGATAAACTTTACAATGTGATGATTAATGGTCCTCCTACTGATGGCAGTAATGGAGGGATTGATGTAGCATATGATGATCCATTAGTTTCAAATACTGCAATGATGCAAATTGATGCCTTCTTCACTAGAGATTACAATATGGCGCATGCTGGTCAAAAACATGCAGGAGTTCAAGGAGGATTCTTAGTACTCCAGCCATCTCTTGATGTATATAATGAGTTTGTATCAATAATACGAAAAGGAGACTTTCGTCAAAATGGAGGATGGGGAGGGAAAGGCTTTGGACCATTCTACGGCAGTATGACTTTTCAAGGTATCATTCCATACTATTACGACTACTTGCATCCAGGATCAGGCGTTGAATTGAATTACTGTATCTACAATAACATGGCAACTAATCCACGTGATAAACCGACAAAGAATGATATCGTTAGTGGACACTGTCGAGATGGATATAACCGACCGGATAAACATGATCAATGTGCAGATTGTCGATCTCAACCAATCGAAGATATAGTAACAACACACTTTACACTATGTCAAAAGCCTTGGGAGTGCTTGGCTCAATCTGCCGATCGAATACAGGAACGATTATGTAGGAAATTTCATCATGAGTGGTATCGCATACGAGAAGACTTTGAGATAAATGTATTACAACGGAAGCATGTTCATCTGACTAGTAAGGAAGAAGTTGTAAAAGCTAGAGGAGGTCATTATGATATTGAACATTTTAGAGGATATTGCAAAGGTCATGGAGCAAAAGGATACATTGCAATAGCAGATATACCTAAGATGGAGTTCTAATCATATCTTCATTGCATATACACTACCTTAATCTTAACACAAAGACAACACCGCATCCAATAATGCATCATCAAACTCAAAGAAATGAGATCTTCCTGGTAGCATATGATATGTAGTAGTCAAACCCAGTCCATCTCTAATACGTTCAGCCTCTTTCAAAGGAATGAATGGATCATCGTCTGAATGAAACTGATGCCAATTCTTGCAGTTCTTTTTCATTTCATCAAATAGATATGGATTTGTCTCTCCCCCTTCAGCATTCTTTTGTGGGTAATAATGTGATGCTCTTTCATGAGAGTCTCCGAGGTCTGTGTATGTTGCCGAAACCAATATAATACCATGAACTACATATAATTCTGCATATCTTAATGCCGCTTGTGCTCCACTTGAGTGCCCGACTAGTATAACATTATGAGGATCCTCTTTCAATGCTAAAGATCTCATGTGAGGTACCCATATCTCTCGTCTTGCATGAAGTGGGTCAGGGAAGTTTTCACATACACAAGGTAAATTGTGTTCTGATTTGAGGATATTAAACATTTGCCCATACCAGTTGCTTTGTCTTATTTGATTGCAACCATTGCCTGGACATATAATTACAGTAGGTCGTGATGATGTTGATGTCTTCATGTCTGGTGATATTAATATATGTTGTAAATATAGTGCGTCTATGCTCCCCGATGTACCAACGTTAAGTGATCTATACTCTCAAAAGAAGAAGTGCTAATGGAACCTCTATCTAATATTATCAAGAATCAAGGCAACCTAAAACATCACTCCTCCCATCAAAAGAAAAAGATATTGGACGGTATCCTTATCCTCTCCGTCCGCGGCCTCTAGTCCATCATACTCTCCAGTACATAGCTGTTGCAGCAAGTTATACTTTGTTCATATTGTTGTTTATATATGTTATGATCATCTTTCTTTCTGGGAAATCGTCCTACTTAGTGCTGCCATTAGTGCTTGGTCATTAATATCCAATTCCCTCTCCGGTTCAGTTATTTGCCCCCCTCTGCTTCTCCCCACAGATACTCCTTCATTTGTTCTCTGCTTCTTGTCACGATCAGGAGAAGTCAAAGATTTACCAGCAAGGAACTTTTCATCACCATCTTGCACTCCCAAACCTGACTTCGAAGGACGGGCCACAAACAGTTCTGGTGCCTTTCTCTTTCGACCAGAACTACTCACTGAATCACTTAGTCCTTTGTCATCCTCTTTTTTCACAGAGATGCCACCCATGGCAACACAATCTAGACAGTTATAACTTGTACACATTGTCATGTTGCTCAAATCAATCAATAGTCCACTCTCATTGGCAGTAGCGGATACGGATGGAACTTCATGGCATTGTAATCGTAATGGAAGCTTACTCCTATGTTTCTCCAACACTAATCTTGCCATGTTATAGATATCCAAGGCCGTGTCATACTGTTCTTTTAAACACTCGTTATGATCCTTGATAACAGTTGAATGCAACTTGTTGATCTTATGAGCAAGGAGGATGGCGCAGTTGGTAATGATATGATATGTTGGTCCTCCTTGATATAACAATATTGGTCGATCTATGATACCTTCAAGGATATTGAGTATACTTTGTCCTGGAACATACTTCACATCTCGATCTGAGTTGACAATACTTTCTAATGCAACGGTGAGTAGATCATGTCCTCGAAACAATGAAAACGTTGCTTCTTTATCAGCTTGAAGAAGAGATGTTGTTTCGTGAACAATGTTACTGTTTGATAACTCATTTGGATAATGCTCCACTGCCCACTGTGTTGCCGACTTATCTTTAGAATCCTCAGCATACTTTTTCTTTCGACTTATGATACGTCCTCTGCTAGATTGTTGTGGTTCTTCTTTAGTTTGTAAAGCTTTAGCTTCATCTAATGAGGTACGAATGGCACAAGCTAGTCCATCGATTACACGGCTTTTGACTGGTGCATCTTCGTTAATGAATACAGGCGGTGTACCTTGTATCCACATTTGGTTAATATCAATTGATGCAACACGAGATGGTGAGATACTAACGCCGAACTTCTTCTCTGCGGTACTCTTTGCCATTCCTGAATGTGGATGGGGTGGTACAGCTCTTGGAATGTCTCCATCAATATTTGGCAAGTCGTCTTCATCAGCTCCATTACATATCATGTAAACCAAC
>Ga0075437_10808_pt1 | contig 35804 bp, 27 predicted proteins | sample MintriMetagenome_FD_74266 | JGI IMG/M metagenome (GOLD analysis project Ga0075437, IMG submission 74266) | Marine eukaryotic communities from Monterey Bay, USA to study complex ecological interactions - Minidiscus trioculatus and... | ecosystem: Environmental > Aquatic > Marine > Unclassified...
GTATGGGATGTGAACGATACGTTACAGAAGATGAGCACGGTTGATAATGAAGTTAATGATACATCAATATGTGCCAATTGTGGTAAAGAAGGTGCCAATAACATATGCAACAAATGTAAGATGGTGAAATACTGCAACGCCGCATGCAAAAAGAAACATCGACACAAACATAAAAAAGATTGCGAGGAACATGTCAGACTAGCTGATGATCGTGCCACCAAGTTACATGATGAAAAACTGTTCAGACAACCTCCGCCAGCAGAAGATTGTCCTATTTGTTTCCTACGAATACCTTCACTTGCATCGGGACGTGTATACAAGACATGCTGTGGAAAAATGATATGCTGTGGATGCTGTCATGCGCCTGTCTATGATGACCAAGGCAATTTAGTTGATAATGAAAAACAAAACCAGTGTCCATTTTGTAGAGTTATCGCTCCTAAATCAGATGAGGAGAACATTGAAAGGCTGAACAAACGGATGGAGGCTAATGATGCTTATGCAATACAAATTCTAGGACACTTTTACAATGAAGGGTTAGATGGATTACGACAAGATCGCACCAAGGCATTAGAACTATGGCATCGTGCAGCAGAGTTAGGATATGCCCTAGCATATTGTAACATTAGTTATTCATATCATTACGGAGAAGGGGTTGAAGTTGATAAGAAGAAGGCCAATCATTACTATGAGTTAGCAGCTATGAAAGGAGATGTTACAGCAAGGAGAAATCTAGGCATTATGGAGCACAATGCAGGCAATTATGACAGAGCATTAAAGCACTACATGATTGCATCAAGAGGCGGATATTCCAACTCACTGAAAGAGGTCAAAGAGCTACACTCAAAAGGACATGCAACAAAAGAAGATTATGCACACGCATTACGATCATATCAAGAATACTTGGGTGAGATAAAGAGTGTCCAAAGAGATAAAGCTGCTGCTGCACGAGAAAATTATAGTTATTATTAGTCTTGCGTTCCCTATCGAGGTTTCATCATTGCCGCAGGGTATCTTTGCCTTGGTGATTTTATGGCACGATTACGAGATCCCGACAAGGCAATAGTATATCTAAATCAAGTTGAGAAACATAATATGGAACAAGATGGAGATACAAACTGGGTTCATTCAATGCTTGACGAGGTAAGCTCCATGTAAAATACTGTAAAACTGAATCAATGAAGAAGAAGGAGGAGGCTTCTCTAGTGGCTAAATGAGTGGTATATTTATGTACCAGTAAAGATAGAAAAGATGTGGCATTAATTTAAGTTGGTTTATTTTACTAATACTGTACCAACTATTTATGGATGCCTGTTAGTATCTATTGGAGAGCTGTGAGCTACATCTGCAGTCTATGTCCTCTCCCTTGAGAAATGCATAAACTAATATTTGATACTAATAGTACCGATAATCCTCGCCATATGCATTACAAGTATATCGAGTATACTAGCCTCACATTTGATGAGGATTTTAGATACCCAGCCTCAATGATGCACCTCAATGATTAGGGAGTCCAATACTAATAGTAACGATAATCATCATGGGCAGCAGCAGCTTCATCCCTCTGTACACTCTTGATCTCACCCAAATACACTTGATAGGATTTTAATGCTGTTGTGTAATCATCTTTTGTTGCATGTCCATTTGAGTATAACTCTTTAATGATTTTCAATGATTTACTACTTCCACCCTCAGTAGCAAGTAAGTAATGCTTTAATGCCCTATCCATATTGCCTGCACGTGCCTCCATAGAGCCTAGATTGTTCCTTGCTAATACATTTCCTGCCATGGCTGCCAGCTCATAATAATGTTCAGCCTTCTTCTTGTCAGCTGCCACACCCTCACCTTTCATATATGCGTAACCAATACTATTATATGTCATTGCACAACCAAGTTCTCTTGATCGATGCCAAAATTCTAATGCCTTTTTAAAATCTTGTGCCAAACCGTATATCCCATGTCGATAGTAGCTTCCTAGACTGTAGATTGCTATGGGATCGTCTAATTTCACCCTTTTCATTGTCCTTTCAATCATCCCCTCGTCAGTTTTAGGCTTTGGAGTTCTGCAAAAAGCACACTTTTGATTATCGACCACATTGCCTTGATTGTCATAGACAGGTGCATAATCACATCCGCTGCATATACTTTTTCCACAGCATGTCATGTATCTCGTGCCCGATTTTAGTGTTGGTAAACGAAGGAAACAAATCGGACAATCTTCATGATATTGTGATGTTGGCTGTTTGAATAGCTCTTTATCATGTTCCTGATTCTTTTTGTTATTATTTCTAACGCTCAGTATAAACCAACTTAATAATAAAACTATTGATGCCAATGTTACTGATACTATATCATACGATATCAGGTTGCTAATACTAATGCCCATGATGGATGAGTATTGTCGTTATTATTAGTGTGCCGTCAGCACTTTTTTATAAGTTTTTGCAATGATTACAAGGATAATCGTTATCAATAATAGATGATGTAAACCCTTATATATCTATTTAGTGATACTTTATGGTTTATGATGATACAATACACGCCGTTCTAAGAAAAGTGCACAAGATGTGTCCTATTTTTTTGTTAACTCCTTATTACTCAATGAATAACGATGCCCAAACTTTCACAACTACTGCCAACCGAAATAGAGTTAAAATACTAATCGAATGATTATATTATTTGTACACCATACCAAAGCAGTTGTGAGAGTTACCGATGTTGCACAATAAACACTATCTGTACAACTTGAGTTCGTTCTATCGCCATTTACTCAGGTAATTGCAATCATTGCAATCTTATTTCTACTACCATACCGACTTTGATGTCCTCCTCATATCATACGCCGCCGCCGCCGCCATCGGTAGTACTATCGACAACGGCGGCAAAAACTACCAACTATGTCGGTGGCTCTAAAATAAACAAGAGACCTAATAATAGTATTCAACGCAATTCATCATCAATAACACCCCCATCAATACGCATACGATATAAAGCATTCATAATCTACACCTTCATATTAATCATAACACTAATTGCCGCAGTAGAACAATTCCGTGAATTCATAATAAACGAACGTGCATTACTAACCTATCAAGGTCGTGCACGATATCGTAACCGACAAAGAAAACATCATAAGAGTACAAAGTGTGATGAAACTACCGAACCGAAACCATGGCAAAGAATTGGATATAAGTTCGTACCACTCAAGAGTGAATGGAAACAATTAAGTTCATGTGTTGAATATGATTTATCATTACGTAAACGACAATTGGGTGATGCGGGTGTGAAACGATTAGTTAGTCTATTGGAGAGAAAGGAATATGCTACTAAGTATTGGAATGGACAGTTACGAGTATTGAATTTGGAAAGACAGGGTATAACACGACGTGGTGCTGGATATTTAGCACGATGGTTGAGTGTTGATCCATTAGAGGCCGATAGTTCGGTCATAGTGGGTAGAGATGTAGATCGAATGCCAACAGCTGCTTCTCTTTCACTCTACATAAACTTAGAAGGCAACCCTATCGGTATATTAGGTGTCAAAGATTTAGAACGGGCTGTTGAAAAAGCGCGTATTAATGGTATCAGGGTAGTCATCGTTGGCGGAGGTAGTTCCAATGACATGTTAACTACTGGCAATACCAAAAATAATGTAGCACACGTTGTCAAGTTGGGACCAATCGAATACACGAGGAAGAGTGTAGAAATGAGTCCATGGAGATTACCATGCCCATGGTATCAACGATTAAGTTACAAGTTAAAGTCAAATGTTGTACGTCAATCGATAGTGATCTTGGTAGTGTTTGGATTGGGCATAGTTGTTGGTAGAGTAACATATGGACAGGGCAATTACTTCTTTCCTTATCGATTGGCAATTGTTAGAACTGATTCAGAGGGATGAGCTATAATTTGGTTGGTACGTAAGTTGATGGGAAGGTTTCCAAATGTCTATGAACATTGCTACACATTACATAGATTAGATAAAGATTAGCAACTATCCCACTCCAACTCGAACGAACAGTTCTGCCAAACGAAACTACTAGCCATAGCCTACTTATTCTAATAATATCGGTTTTGTTCGTCGGCTGCAGCTGCTTCGTCTCTCTGTCTACTCTTGATCTCTCCCAAGTACGTTTGATATGATTGTAATGCCTTCGTGTAATCTTCCTTTGTTGCATGTCCATTTGAGTATGTTTGTTGGATCTTATTCAACGAGTCATTACATCCATTCCTTGCTGCAATCGTGAAGTGTCGCATAGCTTGATCAATATTACCTGCCCTTCCCTCCAAACAACCTAGATTGTGCCTAGCCCTTGTATGCCCTTTCATAGCCGCTAGCTCGTAATAATACCTTGCCTTCTTTTTGTCAACTTCCACTCCTTCACCATTATTGTATGCTAACCCGATATTGCAATAAGCTCCAGCGTTGCCAAGTTCTGCCGCACGATGGTAAAGTTCTAATGCCTTTGTATAATCTTGTGGATATCCGCGTCTCCCTTTTGCCCCATCTCGGTAGTCACAACTTAGATTAATCATAGCTTGGGCATCATTCATCTCCACTCGATTTGTTGTTCTTTTAATTTGCTCCTCTATTGATCGAGGAGTCGAAGTTCTGCAAAATGGGCATTTTTCATTATCAACTTCGTTCCCTTGGTTATCATAGACAGGCGCATATGTACAACCACTGCATATAACTTTTCCGCAGCATGCATAATAAGTTCTCCCAGTTTCCAATAAAGGCAGTCGCAAGAAACATATTGGGCAGTCTCCATGTTGTGATGGTGGCTGTTTGAATAGTTCTATATCGTATAATTCGGCCGCTCTTCTCTTACATTCTTTTTTATGTTGTGGTCTGTGAGCAATTTGACATTCTCGATTGCAATATTTCACCATCTTACATGCCGTACATGCTTTGAGCTTATGACTCTCTTCCTCGGCCTTGCCACAATTTTCACATACCGATATATTATTATCATCTGTGCTCATATTCTGTAACATAAAACATACACCGTCATCGTTTGATTTTGATTCACCGTCTTTGCAATTGCTATCGGACGTGCTGCTCATATTACTCTTTTGTCTACCAATATATGTTATGATATTCACCAGTCTACGTTTTAATATCCAATAATAATATAATACCGATAATATTACAATACTAACTGATGCCTAATCTGATGTGATGTCTTTTTTGCAATTGAAATTGGATGGTTTTAGTTTATGTGTAAAATTGGATGTGTAAGGTGTTATACCCTCCTTTAGAACAGTCAAAACCTTTGCTAATAATACATGATGATTACGCTTATATGATGTGATAATACTGCTAATAATATCCACTGCAATACACCACCTTATTGAGGTGTAAGATAATGAAGTAATTAGGTGATAGACTAAAAAGCAACGTTTAGCGATAGTTGAGGAAAAAGCTATCTGTGGTAAGTCATGAAGTAAGAGCTCTCCAGCATGCCAGCATCATGTTGGCTCTAGGTACAATCCTTACCATCCATAAGATCATCTGTTAGTAAATACCACTGGGTCAGTGTATTATTGTTGTTTATATCTGTACCACCGCTAATAAAGAACGAGAAAACTACATCGTATCCTATCATCATGAGAATTGTATCTGTACTTTGCTCATACAGGAACTGAGAAAACTACATCGTATCCTACTCAATCATGAGAATTATATCTTCACTACTATCCTTAGCATACTTTCCTCAACAGCAGCAGCATCCTCATCGTTGGATGGTGATAACAGCACAACAATTACTCTTCATGCGGGTATCATGGCACTGCCACCCTATGCTGTTCAAAATGAGAGTGGTGAATGGGACGGATTTATGTTCGATCTGATGAACCTTCTCATGCAAAATGCAAAGATGAATCATCTTAATGTATCTCTTGATATTATTACGAATGCGTCAGATCCATACTATTTACTTAATGGTGAGAATGGTCGTGAAGGAGTAGAATCTTATAATGATTATATGCCTTGGAATTTCTATCCCCTGACTGTACTGAAGATTGCTTGGATATAATCCTAGCGGACTATTATGATACACCGGAGCGACGAGAGTTGGTAGAATTTACTCCTCCATATCAGATATCATATAATACATACTTTAAAAAGAAAGATAGTACTTTCAATACCGCGGAAGAAGTTAATGATGATGGAGGTACGGGCTGTTTCCCCAAAGGCTCATCAACTTTTTATGGTGACCGTTTCGACAAGGTTGTAGAATGTGAGGATTCATATGGTTGTTACGAGTTCCTTATTAACGGGGAGTGTGATTTACTCGGTGGTGATTTGCTAATTGGACAGTATCAAATTAACGAGGCATATCCTGATGATCTTACTACGACAGAAGAAGTTATCAATGAACAAGCGTATAAATTTGCTTTACCAATGAAGAAATCATTACCACCAAGTACATTGCAACTAATGAAGGATTTGATGAATGAGGCTAGTGCCTCCGGTGAACTTGGTGATATTGAAAAGAAATACTTTGGTAGTGCTAGTGATATTGCTGCATTGGAAGAGATGTACTTTGGAGAATCAGAATCAGAAGCAGGAGAGACGACTGAGACCGAGCATACTGATAATACTGAAGAAGGGGATACTGCTACTACCGATAATTCTTCTGGTACAGCAAGAAGAAACCCTGCCGTTGCTTTAGTTGTATCGTTAATCTTTTTTGTTTTCTAATGCAAAGGATGTACATTATTGGCAGGCGACTCATAGCACGTCGTTGGGGTATACCTGGTTAGCTATTGCTTGATTAAGTTACTGTTAAGAATCTGTTATAGACTAGCTTTAATAGATCTATACTGATAACTAATAGTATCGATGGTCCTCTCGTGCAGCAGCAGCCTCATCCCTCTGGACACTCTTTATCTCACCTAGGTATGATTGATATAATTGTAATGCCTTCGTGTAATCTTCTTTTGTTGCTTGTCTGTTCCTGTACATCTTTTGAATCATCCCCAAAGATTCAGGACACCCACTTCCCACAGCAATCATAAAGTGTTTGGTGGCTCTATCTATATTGCCCGCCTGCCCCTCATTCATGCCTAGATTGTACCTCGCTTCCACATCTCCCATCATTGCTGCTATCTCATAATAATGCCTGGCCTTCTTCTTATCAACTTCTAAACCTTCGCCATTATCATATGCAGCACCAATAGTCTGATAGGATTTGGCATGTCCGAGTTCACCAGCCCGATGCCACAGTTCTAATGCCTTGGTATAATCTTTCGTAATAAAATATTGAATACCTACTTGGTAAATTGCTTCGGCATCATCATCATTAACCTCCACTCTTTTCTTTATCCTTTCAACTATACCCTCATTTGTTTTAGGAGCCACAGTTCTACAAAATGGACACTCATTTTGTTTGATAATGTCAACTTCATTGCCTTGGTTATCATATAGAGGGGCAAGTCTACATCCACTACATATCACTTTTCCGCAACATGCATAGTATTTTGTCCCAGCGTTCAGTGTTGGTAAACGTATAAAACAAATCGGACAATCATCAGCTGGAGGTGGTTGTTTGAATAGCTTTTCATCATGTAGCTCAGCTGCAATTCTAAGTTCTTCATTATGTTTCTCAGTTGCAAGTCTTTGATATTCCTCGCAATCTTTCTTGTGCTTCTTTTTGTGTACCTTTTTACATACAGCATTGCAGTACTTCACCTTCTTACATTTATTGCACGTGTTCATATTATCACTACTACCCTCTTTGCCACAGTTGGCACATGTTGATATACTATCTGCCATACTCATGTTCTGTAACTTATCGTTAACATCACATGTAACATCACTATTTGATTTTGATGCACTGTCTTTGCAATTATCAGACGTGCTCATACTAAATCAACTATGTTGTATTAACCTGACCGATCTATAATTTAATCTATAATACCGATAAGGATACTAACAATGGATATGATATACAGTAGCTCGGTGACTATAGTTCGTATGTATACCTAGAGAGAGGTACTTATTATTATGTAGGTGAAGTTAAAAGGAAATAATCTTGAGATTATTATGAAGAAGGTACTTTGTTGCACTGCCGCCGCCGGGCTATGATATTGACTATTATCTTCATTCTTCAGATAACCACCGTCGCGCCTTGGTCCTCGTCTGTGAGCTACAATAATAAACTAGGTCATAGGGAAGCTTCTGCCTAACAACAGAAGTCGTTATATCGCCAAATAGTAACATAACGGGGGGACGATTGAACAATGTTTGTTTTTGTAGTAAAGAGATGTATCGCTACTACTAGAGCTGATTGGCCAGGGCCGCCTGTCTTCCTACCTCTTATACTAATAATATAATCTAGAATCTAAGATGATTATAATCCTCAAGGCACGATTTAATACTAGTGTGTCGAACAATCTTCGACTTCGAGGGTTAATCTTCTCCTTTAAAGCTTTTGGTTTGCTGAATAACTAATAGTAACGAAGTGTATCATGGGCCGCAGCAGCTTCATCCCTCTGGCTACTCTTTATCTCACCTAAGTACGTCTGATAAAGCTGTAAAGCTCTGGTGTAATCTTCTTTTGTTGCTTGTTCATGTGTGTATAATCGCTTGACTTGTTTCAGAGAGTTGGAATATCCATCTCTTGCTGCAATCATCCAATGTTTCAATGCTCTTTCCATATTACCTGCCCTCCACTCATCAAGGCCAAGATTGTACCTTGCCGCCTCATCTCCTGCCATAGCCGCTAGTTCGTAATAATGCCTAGCCTTCTTCTCATCAACTTCCACGCCTCTACCATACAAATAAGCATTACCTATACCGAGATAACCTTCGGAATAGCCAAGTTCAGCTGCTCGATGCCACAATTCTAACGCCTTTGTATAATCTTGTGAAAACCCTCTTGTCCCGTCACTATAAAAAACTCCCAAATTGAATATTGCAATAACATCCCCAATCTCCATTCTTTTCTTCAACCTTTCAATTGCCTCCTCAATTGAAGTGGGCGTTGGAGTTCTACAAAAAGGACATTTTTGATTACGCCCAACTTCATTCCCCTGGTTATCATAGACAGGCGCATATATACATCCACTACAAATAACTTTTCCACAGCATGATTGATATCTCCAACCCGTTTGAAGTGAAGGCATATGTAAGAAGCATATTGGGCAATCTTCTGCTGGTGTCGGTTGTTTGAATAGTTTTTCATCATGTGATTTAGCAACAAGTTCAGCAAGACGTTGGATATGATTCTCGCATTCTTTCTTATGTTTTGATCGATGTTTCTTTTTGCAAGCAGCGTTGCAATATTTCACTTGTTTACATTTGTTACATATATTGTTGATATTATCACCCTCCTTTCCACAGTTTGCACATACTGATGTATCATTAACTTCATTGTCAACCGTGCTCATACTCTGCAATGTATCGCTCACACATACACCATCATCATTTGATTTTGATGCACCTTCTTTGCAATTGCTATCGGACGTGTTCATATTGCGTCGTCTACTGGGAATATGTGATACGTCGTTTTTATCTAATTTCTTTTAATAATCTCCGAGATACTATTAATACCAAAGCTACCAATAATACAATTCTAACTATGGTACGCTTGTGTGATTAATGTCTTTGCAAATTAGAATCATGAAAAAGTACAAGGTTTAGAACAGTCGAAATATCCTTCTAATGAAATATGATGATTGCAATTATAAGATAATACTGCTAATAATACCACTGCAATAACCGATAATACTGTATCACTTAACCCCAGCCTACTCAGTCAACGTTTGTCCTTGATTGATCAACAATTATGATGAAGAGGAGAGTTCTGTCTATTTTGTCTGGCTATGTATTGACCTCGAAGGAAATGGCACCTCTCTCACACTGCACCACCTACAACATGCGGTCGGTCCATGGCTCTAAATGCTATAGGCAATACACTCATCTATAGTATCAATACCCCACCCAAGTTTCAAGCCACTGGACGAGCCACATATTCTCATGCGTGCACAAAATGACAAAATAGAAGATATATTAGTATATTAATATTGCCTAATTAAGTTACTGTTAAGAATCTTCCTTTTATACTAGTTTTTAATATACCTATTCTAATAGTAACGATATAGCTCCCCTCGTGCCGCAGCAGCTTCGTCTCTTTGTCTACTCTTAATCTCACCCAAGTATTCTTGATAGGATTGTAATGCTTCTGTATAATCCTCATCCGTTACATGCCCGTTTGTGCATAATCGTTTGATTTGTTTCAAAGATTTGCCATGTCCACTTCTTGCTGCAATCATAAAATGCCTTAATGCCCTGTCCAGATTGCCTGCTTTCTTCTCGAAACAACCTAGATTGTACCTTGCTATTACACACCCCCCAATAGCTGCTAGCTCATAGTAATGCTTTGCCTTCTCCTTATCAACTTCTACACCTACACCATAATAATAAGCATTACCAATGGCAGTATGAGCTGCGGAATAACCAAGTTCTCCTGCCCGGTGCCATAATTCTAATCCCTTGCCATAGTCTTGTGGACATCCGTGTATTCCATCTCTGTGACCACACCCTTGATTGTACATTGCTTGAGAATCACCTGCCTCTATTCGTTTCTTCAACATATCGTTAACTTCATCATCAATTGGAGTTGGAGTTCTGCAAAAAGGACATTTTTGATTATCAACTTTATTGCCTTGGTTATCATAGAGAGGTGCATAAATGCATCCACTGCATATAACTTTTCCGCAACATGGTTTGTATTTACTTCCTGTATGTAGTGTTGGTATTCGTATAATGCATATTGGACAATCTCCATGTTGTGGCGGAGGTTGTTTAAATAGTTCTATATTATTGTTTACATCACCACCACTGTCATTACTATTACTATTATCATTTGATTTTGATGTACCGACATTGCAATTGCTACCAGAAGAAGTGCTCATACTCAGCTATGTTAAATTAAATTATATACGAGAATATATTTGAATTTTCCACTGATCTAACTTCTTTTGAGTCTATACGAGTCTAATACCAAATAGCTACTGTGAAACGTAACTACACTGTTGTGATTACATACAGATGTTAGGATGTGTTCTTTTTGTGTGAGTACAAGGTCAAATATCCGCTAATAATTTACGATGATTACAATTGAAATTATATGATAATATTGCTAATAATACCACTGCAATACGTCGATAATCGGTAATCACTCACAACACTTCACTTCTTTTACACACCAAACAATAAAGTTCTTCAATCAACTCATTGAAGGAGAGTTCGTCTATTTTGTCGGGCTATGTATTGACCTCGAGAACATGGGGTTTTGTCGCGCTGAGACCTGAATACCATATCGGTAGAGTTCGCATTAAACAGGTGTCGTAATGACAGCTTGCAAATGTCAACAACATTAGATCTGCATGTGCTTTCGATATGCGTATGATGATGATGAACAGCTCATTGTTGTATTGGAATATAACGAATCACTGTAATATACTTGTTGTTGATTAAATAGTGGCAGATAGAGTCAGAGAGACATTAAAGCATTCATCAAAATAAAGATTCCCTCTTGCAATCCTTCATTGCAGTCCCGATAGAGATACGATAGCCCGATCCAGTGGTTATATACATATAATGATAATGGATCGTCACTCGTCAGAGTTTAACGACAGTAATAGAAGTCTACGCCGTTCATTCGTTGCAATACATGGAAAGTCGTCACCAACAATCGACGACGGAAGGAGATGCTACAACAGAAAAGATTCATCATCATCCCTGCCCAAGAGTAATAAAGGAAGCAGAAGCTCTTTACATCAACATAAGAAGAGCCGTGGCAGTAATAGAGGAGGCAATCGGCGTACCAGTATGGATACAACATCTCCTTCTCCACTGTGCCCTCCTCCTCAACCCATCCATAATAGAAAGCCACAACATCAACCTACACCACACCGTCGATCAACTTATACGGGTATGACAGCTGATGAAGCACAAAAGAGGGTAGCCGAGATGTTAAATGATAAGTTAACAATCCAGCAGAAACAACAAGAACCAACTCGACGTCCTCGCATGGTATCCTCCTCATCGAATCATCTCAAACATGAACACTCTCTCCATACTTCAATGCCAAATATACATCAACAAACTCAACAACAACAACCAACACAATTAGGTTATCGTCCAGATTACAAACTAGGACAAACAGTACGTTCTCCGTCACACATACGCATACCAACATCCTCCCAAAATGCAATGCAACAAGTATCAACATTAATGAAATATGATTTTGCATTTATTAAACGTTCCAATGGGTTATTATATTCCTATGCTATATTAGCCTATCGTACTACAAATACTAATGATAATAAAGGAGAGAGTTTAACATTTGTAATGGATGATAAAGGTTGTACTAAAATGATACGTAAGAAGTATTGGTGTGAGTATATCCGGTTAGTTAATACAGATGATTTAGAATTAGAGCAGCAAGAACACGATGATGTGAGGAGGTTGAGTAAAGAAGGATTAGTATATCCTCCTCCCTCTTATAAACGTCGTGTATCTGATCCTCATCAGGTTACAACGACACAAGATATGCATCAATTCTCCAAGTATAAGAAAGAAGATATTGACATGTTATGTCAAGAGATACCAATAGTCTGTCAAGAGGTACCCCAAGATGATGCAGTGGATGAATACTATACTGATGAAGATGATGAGACGGCCCCATTACCGGAGATGATAGCATTTAAGCCGACCAATGGTAATGAGGAGTGTTCGTTAATTTCAAGTGTGAGTGATAGAGCACGGAGGGCATATTCTGCTGCTCGTATTTGGCGTAGCGGAGGAGGGGATTAGGATGATAATTAGATAACTACCTCTTTTACTTTTGTTTATGCCCAAAAGCTATACTTATACTAAAGTAGTGTGTCCTCAACTGCACACCACTCCCTCCTCTTAATCACGAGTACCAAATCCCTTGAATGGTAACTTCCTCTTCTTCCTCTTCTTGTCCGCGGCCCTCCTCTGTTCCCTATTCATCTTGGCAATCTCTTCCTCTTCCTCATCACTCAAACCCTCATACTCATTCGGGTTATACATTTCCTCAAACACTCCATCATATACCAATTCTTCCTCTTCGTCCTCTTCCTCATCATCATCACCTGCCTTGTCAATATCAACATTAAAATCATCATCATCATATCCATTCTCGGCATAATACTCCTCAAAGTATCCCATATCATCCACATCCTCATCATCGTCATATAATCCCTCAATACCTAAAAAGCCCGCAGTCTCCTCAGTTAATGGCATGACACCCTTCAATCCACCCTTTTCAATAAAGGCAATCATATCATCTTCACTCATCATACCCTCTTCTACTACTTCTTCCTCCTCCTCAGATACTGCACTGTTAATTCCATCAAGTATAACACGTCCTTCCTCATCTAACTCCTTTTGCATTTCCAATTCCTTCTGCTTCTTCTTCTTCTCCTTTTGTTTTAAGCGCTTGAGACGTTCCTCTTCCTCATTGGGTTTACGCTTGCCTTGATCTAATCGAATTCTCCTACCATTGATTTTCAATCCTCTACCCTTGTTAATACTTTCCATTGCCGACGTGGCTACCATTGGTTCATAGAATTGAATGAAGCCATATCCTTTTGATTGATTAGTCTTCCAATCACGAATAATTTTGATACTTTCGATACGTTCATTGACTGATTCTATTGGTATATTCCAATGAGTTGCAAACATTGTAGAAACATCATCCTCGGTGGCAGTAAAAGGTAAGTTGCCAATGAAGACTTTGTTTGGGTCTACAAAGTTTTTAGTACCTGGACGGCCGGCAGTTTGGAGACGTTCATTATTTAGTTCAATTAGTTGTGATGATTTCGATGATCGGGTACGTTTGGATCCTCCTGATACTTTCATTGTTAGTTGATGTTGTTGTTGTGGTGTAGATTGTGTAGTATATGGTTGTAGTAGTATTGTTGATGTTTGCTGTGTAAAGGTGCATGATGTTCTAGATGATACATCAAATGCTTCTATTATAGTGATGATGATGGCTAGAGTCATTAGGACATATGATATGCTCATTTTACATATGCTGCTACTACTACCGCCTCTTATTCTCGGAATCATATTTTTATACTATAATACTATTGTCCTATAATATACGACGATATTCCGTGCTGTTTATATCGTTATGAACTCTATTGCAAATTGCAGTATGGAGAAAGTTGATGTTTTTTTTGTGTGTTGTGAAAAGTTTGCAAATAAAACTTTTGTAGCTAGACCACACACCGGGGAATTAATAGATTACTAGAGCGGTGTATGTATGAATGGATTGATTAGAGTCTAATTGTCGTCTGTTGCTCTCTGAGAGATCAACGTAGCGTAGGCTAGGTACTGATTATATAATTTGCTTGATGGTCGACCGGTAATATTTGGTGAACATTAGTTTACGTTTCATCGCCATTTTACTCATTGCGTTGCAAATTAAAAATTTATTCCCTGCTACCCATCAACTTCTTGTAAGAGGCCTATATCATATCGTACCTCAATACAAAGTTACATAAATTATTAGTAGACACAAGAAGAGTAACAATAATATGAGCACGTCCGATAGCAATTGCAAAGAAGGTGTGTCAAAATCAAATGATGACGGTATACGTGTTATGTTACAAAATATGAGCGTGGGCGATGATAATATATCAATATCAGTATGTGCAAATTGTGGTAAAGAAGGCGAAGATATCAATAATGTATGCAATAAATGTGAGATGGTTAAATATTGCAACGCCACTTGCAAAAAGAAGCACCGACACAAACATAAGAAAGATTGTGAGGAGCATATCAGACTAGCCGCCGAACATGCTGCTAGGTTGCACGACGAGAAGTTATTTAGACAACCTCCTCCAGCAGAAGATTGTCCGATTTGTTTCCTGCCTTTGCCTTTAATGAAAACGGGGTTTAGATATATGTCATGTTGTGGTAAAACAATATGTAGTGGGTGCTATCATGCACCTATTTATGATAATCAAGGCAATAAAGTTGATGATGACAAACAAAACGAGTGTCCATTTTGTAGAACTGTTGCTCCTAAATCTGAAAAGGAGAGTGAAAGAAGTAAGAAACGGCTTGAGGCCAATGATCCCCGAGCAATCTACGAGCTAGGACTGTGCTATTCTGAAGGGTTAGATGGTTTTACACGAGATTACAATAAGGCATTGGAATATTTCCATCGGGCAATAGATCTTGGATATACTGAGGCATATTGTAATATTGGTTTTGCTTATAAATATGGTAGAGGTGTGGAAGTTGATGAGGAGAAGGCTTTACATTACTACGAACTAGCAGCTATGAGGGGAGATGTACCGGCCAGGTATAATCTAGGTAATAATGAGGCACGCGCACGCAATATAGACAGGGCTTTGAGACACTATATGATTGCAATTAGAAGTGGAAATCCTAATTCTTTGGAGTCGATCAAAGAGCTATACTCAAAAGGATATGCAACAAAAGGCGATTACACGAAGGCATTACAATTGTATCAAGCATACTTGGGTGAGATTAAAAGTAAGCAGAGGGACGAAGCTGCTGCAGCTCATGAGGAGTATCGATACTATTAGTATAGGACTTTAAAGCTAGTCTATCAGATTCTTAACAGTAACAAATCAAGCAATAGTTTGGTTATATGTGTCACCTTTCGTCTGTTGTGCACATGATGTGCTCATATCTTATTCACTTTTTGTGCCATTCAAATGAGGCAGCTCATCTGATGCTTGAGACTTGGTAGTGGGGTATTATGATACTATTGATGATTGTATTTGCTTGTAATAGAGCCATAGGTCGCTTGAGCTCTAGGGCTATGTAGGATGGTTCGAGCTGAATGAGTAGGGTGCTCTATCTACGTTTCATCGCCATTTTACTCACTGTGTAAAATTAATGACGCAATCAACCTCTCTTCCTTCTCTTTCTGCATAAGCATTAGCTATTTATATAAGGAAGGTCGGCCGTGTGTGGTAGTGGTAGTACTATTATACAACGATGAGTACTAAATTAGATGTGTCGATTGACAAGATGAACATATCTGATGATAATATTACAGTCGAAACAACAGCTAATAAAGATAATGAGTTATCAGTATGTGCTAATTGTGGCAAGGGTGGTAGTGATCTCAAAAACTGTACGGCATGTAAGATGGTGAAATATTGCAATAGAGAATGTCAAATTGCCCACCGTCCACAACATAAAAAAGAATGCAGAAAACGAGCGGCCGAGATACATGATATCGAACTATTTAAACAACCTCCATCACTACATGATGATTGTCCAATCTGTTTCCTAAGGTTACCATTCCTTTATACTGGGAGGAGATACATGACATGCTGTGGAAAGGAGATATGTAGTGGATGTATTCGTGCGCCTCTTTATGATCACAAAGGCAATGAAATTGATAATCAAAAGTGTGCTTTTTGCAGAGCTCCACATCCAACAGGAGATGAGTTTCTTGAAAGAGAAGAGAAACGAAAGGATTTAGACGATCCTATTGCAATCTACAATCAAGGAATGTACTATAAGGATGGCGCAAACGGATATCCACAAGATTATACAAAGGCGTTAGAATTTTATCATCGTGCAGTAGAACTTGGTTATATTGAAGCATATAACGGTATTGGTCATGCATATGACAATGGCAGAGGAGTTGAATTTGATCAGAAGAAGGCAATGCATTATTATGAGCTAGCAGCTATGAAGGGGAAGTATAAAATCAAGGGGCACTCTAGGAATCAAGGAGGAGTTGGCAGGCAATGTGGATAGAGCTATCAAGCATTATATGATTGCTGTTCGAGGAGGGGAAGGCCAAACTTTAGAGTATATTAAAGAAATATACATGAGAGGACAAGCAACAAAAGAAGAATACACAAAAGCATTACAAGCTTATCAAGAATACCTTGGAGAGATTAAGAGTGTACAGAGGGATAAAGCAGCTGCTGCCCGTGAGGGTTATCGTTACTATTAGTATAAATTATTTAAAGCCCTATAACAGATTCTCAACAGTAACTTAATCGAGCAATATCTATCCATCAGTGTATATGTCTTTTGCTTTGTGTGCACATGATATGCTCATATCTTATGCACTTTTTATGTCAGATCAAATGTGAATGTGTGGCTCGTCTGAAGCTAGAAGATGTTGGATCGTCAGTGATGGCCACTAAGGACCAAGCTGTCTACAATGTCAAGGGCAGCTAGCTGTGTGGTCTCTTGGTCTGTCGTGCTAGTACGTTTGAGAGTTGAGGCACGGAAAGGTGAGGCAGGCTCGGCTGGAATGCTCGTGAGACAATACGTTTCATCGCCATTACTCGCGGTTAGTATAAAAAATTAGTGGAGGTCGAATAGTATCGGCAACATTGCGCTCCTCTAATATTCAGGCACCTCTTCTTCCTTTTCGTATTGTTATTGTATACTACAAAAGCATTAGCTATTTACAAATAGATTGGCGGCCGTGTGTGGTAGTGGTAGTACTATTATACAACGATGAGTACTAAATTAGATGTGTTGATGGGCAAGATGAACATATCTGATGATAATACAGACAAAAAAGAGAACATATCGATATGTGCAAACTGCGGTAAAGAGGGTCATGATCTCAAATCATGTACCGCATGTAAGATGGTGAAATATTGCAATCGAGAATGTCAAATCGCTCATCGTCCACAACACAAGAAAAAATGTCGAAAACGTGCTGCTGAACTACACGATATAGAACTATTCAAACAGCCTCCATCACCACACGGGGATTGTCCAATTTGTTTCCTTCGAATGACCACACTTGCTTCGGGGTCTAGATATCAAACATGTTGTGGAAAAATGATATGTAGTGGATGTATTCACGCGCCTGTTTATGATGACCGAGGCAATAAAGTTGATAATCACAAGTGTCCTTTTTGTAGAACTCCAACCCCCCCTTCAGATGAGGAGGCAATGGAAAGGGAAAAGAAAAGACTGGAGTTAGATGATCCCATTGCGATCTACAACTTAGGAATTTATTATCAAGATGGGTCATATGGATTTCCACAAGACTATACAAAGGCATTGGAACTTTGGCATCAGGCAGGAGAGCTTGGTTATGCTGATGCTTTTCTCAATATAGGTTATGCATATCAATATGGTAGAGGTGTAGAAATTGATAAGAAGAAGGCCAACCATTATTGGGAGTTAGCATCCATGAAGGGAAGTGCATCAGCAAGACACAATCTAGGTTTTATGGAAATTGAAGCAGGAAACATGGATAGAGCAGTGAGACACTTAATGATTGCAACAAGAGGTGGATATACCAACTCACTGAATAATATCAAAGAATTGTACTCAGATGGAGATGCCACAAAAGAGGATTACATGAAAGCATTAAAGTTATATCAAGAGTACTTGAGTGAGATTAAAAGCCCTCAGAGGGACGAAGCTGCCGCTGCACGAGAGGACTATCGTTACTTTTGATATAGGTATATTTAAAGCTAGTCTATAAAATATTCTTAATATCAACAGTAAATCAATCAAGCAATATCTAACCATATATTATACCATTCATCTCTTTTGTTTTGATGTGCACATGATATGCTCATATCTTATGCTCTTAATAGTTCATGCTTGAGACTTGAGTGGGGTATTGATACTAATAATGAGTGTATACTAAGCAGTGGTGTATTGTAACCACATAGTGTACATTGTAAGGCCGAAGTAAGGGAAGGTACAATTCAAAAAGTTATCGCTAAACGTTGCTCTTTAGTCCCTCAGTAATTGCTCAATTGTTCTCCCTCCATCGATAGTGGGCCGTCTAGAGTATTGGCAGTGGTATTGTTATTACCAGTATTATCAAGTGTAACCGTCGTGTATTATTAGCATTAGCAGAGGTTTTTATGTGCTAAAGGGAGGGCGGCATGTATAACACCTACACAAAAATAATCCAATTGCAAAGTCAAGCATCTCTACTGCATTCCAAGAGGCAGGCAATAGGAACTCCTTCTCTTACATCACCTGTAATATCATATAATTAGTATTATAATATAGCATTATCGGTATCAGATATTAAAAGGTAGAATGGTAAGACATAACATATATAATTTACAGTAGACACAAGAGTAAATATGAGCACGTCTGACAAAATTAAATCAAACGATGATGGTGTATGTGAGGTTAACGAGATGTTACAGAATATGAACACGAATGATACCGATGTGGTAGTATGTGCCAATTGTGGCAAGAGCGAGGAAGAGAGTCATAAACTCAAACACTGCAATGCATGTATGATGGTAAAGTATTGCAATAGAGAATGTCAAATTGCTCACCGTCCACAACATAAGAAAGAATGTCGAAAACGTGCTGCTGAACTACACGATATAGAACTATTCAAAGAGCCACCATCACAGTGGGGAGATTGTCCAATTTGTTTCCTACTATTACCAACACTAAATACAGGAAGTAAATATCAATCATGTTGCGGAAAAAGGATTTGTAGTGGATGTATTCATGCACCAGTATTTGATAACCAAGGCAATAAAGTTGATAATCAAAAATGTGCATTTTGTAGAACTCCGCATCCTTATACAAAAGAGGAGATAGTTGAAATGCAAAAGAAGCGAATGGAGAAAGAAGATGCCGAAACAATCTACAATATAGGATTCCACTATCGAGAAGGGAGATATGGATTTGAACAAGATTATACCAAAGCATTAGAATTATATCATCGGGCAGCTGAATTAGGTGAAGCACGTGCTTATGGCAGTATTGGTGTTGCATATAATAATGGTGAAGGAGTAGAAATAGATATGAAGAAGGCATATTATTATTATGAGTTAGCAGCTATGAGGGGGAATGCAACCGCTAGGCATAATCTTGGCCTTTATGAGGAGATTGCAGGCAATTTCGATAGAGCCCTGAAACACTATATGATTGCGTTGAAGAGTGGATATGCCGATTCTTTGGAGGAGATCAAAGAACTATACTCAAAAGGACAAGCAACAAAAGACGATTACACAAAAGCATTACGAACTTATCAATCATATTTGGTTGAGATTAAGAGTAGTCAGAGGGATAAGGCCGCTGCAGCTCATGAGGAGTATCGTTATTATTAGTATAGATCTATTTAAAGCTAGTGACTATGACTATGACAGATTCTTAGCAGTAACTTTATCTTTTTAATGTTGGGCACATATGATATGCTCATATCTTATGCACTTTTTATGCCATTCAAATGGGGCAGCTTATCTTTGCTTGAGACTTGGTGGGGTATTATGATACTTTTGATGAGTGTATTTGCTTAGTATTAGAGCCATAGATCGAAAGGGACTTGCATACATGTACATGAGAGGGTTCGGGCTCCGTCCGCAAGAGTTAGAAAGCGGTTTGAGACCAACTCATCATTGTGCTGTATGTGTACTGACGACTGACGATATCAAGTCTAGGAGGAGGAATGCAGTAGAGAACCATTATGGCAGCGAATAGCAACTCTATTAACTCTTCTTTATCAACCACCACCATAGATGTTGGCGGTGCGGCATTCCCTCTCACCAAAACGATATCAAAAGATGATGAACTACTCGTTGCAAAAGGCAAATCATATCTCTCGTACTTTTATGTAGGTGTTTGTTCATCAGTTCTATATCTACCGCAAGATATAGAAGCAGTGGACAGTTCAATCATATCTCAACAACAATCCAATGATGATATATCAACATTGTTGTCGCCAATAGCACTTGAAATTTACTACCACAAACCAGCAAGAGCAACCGACTTGCAATGGGCAACAACTAAGTTTATAGAAGCAAACTTACCCCCAAATTATACTACAATATCAGACCTACCACTCAATATACAACATTCTCTAACGACATTTAATAATCTATATCAAAATATAAGTGTAGGTGATCGATATACATTACAATATATACCCAAAGTTGGTATACAATTACTTCTTAACGATGTATTGTTAGGAGTTATTGGTAATGATATGGAGTTAGATGAACAATATACATTGGCTAAATTGATATATAGTGTATGGTTTGGTTTGGAATCACCATTTTCAGAGAGTATGAAAGAAGAGTTGTTGACTCCGATTGAATTGCAAAAGATGCTGGATGTGAAAGATGAACAGCAATCTACAGAAGAGAAGATAGATCGGCCTCTTTGTAACACGAGAGATATGATTGGCAGTACAAGAATACTTGCAACAGATAGTAGACAAGATATACCAACAAGCAATAGTACTGAAATGACTGAAGAAGAGAAGAAGTTATTAGATTCAATAGGTATACTCGATCTACTGAAAGAAGAAGGGGGAGACTCCAGCCAAGCAACAGCTGACTCGTCTCCTTCTATACATCATATTCAATCTCATATTCACCAAACAGCAGCACCATCTCGCCATAACAACATACAACAAGGCAAAACAAACACTTCATATCTATCATCATTATCAAGAATATGGAACCGTATATCAGAAAATACAGACAACCCAATTGGGGATGAAGATTGTACAGATAATTTGATCCGCACTTCAATCTCCTCTGCTGCCAACATAACAACTGCATCTAAAGATGATACGACTACAGAAGAGTCTAAATACAACCCGATACTATTTGGGATAGGAGCAACACTCTTTATATTTCCACACTTGGCAGTATTACTCAGCCTACCTCCTGTCTTACAAAGACGAGGTGCACCATATCTCCCAACCTTCGGCACCAAACTCAATGCAATGTTTGTTTTAATACGAAATCACACATTACAATCAAATTATATGAAACAAAAGATTGCACAAAACACATTAAGATTTGTAGATTTGGGTAGTGGAGATGGTCGGGTAGTATTCCGAGCTGCACGTGAGAACCTATTTGCCAAATCAATCGGATATGAAATCAATCCAGCATTACATATATTGGCCAACTTACGAAGATTAATTACACCACAATATTGGAATTCTACATCATTTTATATGCGTGATATATGGAAGATACAATTAAATCAATATGATGTAGTGGCGGTGTATGGTTTGGCACCTATTATGGATAAACTTGGTAAGAAGTTGGAGAAGGAATTGCAGCCTGGATCGATTGTTGTTTCGAATGTGTTTAGTATACCTGGTTGGAAGGTAAGTGATACTAGTAGTAAAGGAAAAGAAGGAGTATTTGTATATAAAGTTCCAGATTGCTTTAGAAGTAGCAGTAAAGTTGTAAAAGAAGAAACCTAATCTGTTGTTTCATCATCGATTAGTTATAGTCTATCAGTAGTAACGATTGTTTTCATCAGCTGCAGCAGCTTCATCCCTCTGTCTACTCCTAATCTCGCCCAAATATGCTTGATAGGCTTGTAACGCTTTTGTATAATCTTCTTTTGGTACACGACCATGTGAGTATAATTCTTTAATCTCCTTCAAAGAATCAGAATATCCACCCCCCGCTGCAATCATATACTGCCTCACTGCTCTCTCTTTGTTGCCTGCTTTCTGTTCCATAATTCCAAGATTATGCCTTGCCAATGAATCCCCTCCCATAGCAGCTAGCTCATAGTAATGTACAGCTTTCTTCTTGTCAACTTCTACACCTCTAGTACTATACTCATATGCATAACCAATACTATTATATGCCAAAGAACATCCAAGCTTCCCAGCCCGATGATATAATTCTAATGCCTTTTCATAATCTTGTGTAAAACCACGTATTCCATCTCGATAGTACATTCCTAACTTGTGTATTGCAATAGGATCATCAGCCTCGATTCGTTTCTTCAGTCGTTCAATCCATACCTCATCCGATTTATGCCATGGAGTTCGACAAAATGGACAAGTCTTCTTAGCAACTATATTGCCTTGGTTATCATAAACAGGTGCATGGTTACACCCGCTGCAAATTATTTTCCCACAACATGCTTTGTATTTATGCCCCTTCATTTTCAATGGCATCTTTATAAAACAAATTGGACAATCTTCCCACGGTGGTGGAGGCTGTTTGAATAGCTCTATATCATGTAACTTAGCAGCATCCTCAGCTGCCTTTCTGCAATGTTCCTCACATTGTTTCTTATGTTTATGTCGGTGCTTCTTTTTGCATGCAGCGTTGCAATACTTCACCATGTTGCATTTGTTGCATATGTTGCTGATATCATCACCTTCTTTCCCACAATTAGCACACACCGATGTATCATTAACTTCACTGTCAACCGTACTCATAATGATGTTGATTAGTTGGCAGGCGTATCGTTTCAAACTTTAGGGAAGGGACGAGTGTAGATTATTAGCATGTACAAGACGTATAGCTGTATGCAATCTCAAAATTTGACTGTTGGCGCTGAACGGACATTTTTAGGATACCGAGATGAGACTTATCTCCTCCTTGTACTAGTACCTACCTACCTCCGCTCAGCTCAGCTCCTCTTATCTAACTTCTCTATCATCTGATTTTGTCGATTCACCCTCTCTATTACGATCTACTATTTTTGATACAGTACTACTGTTCTTGGGCGGACGGTCGTAACAGAAGTAAGCAACGCCATTGGTCACCGCATATCATCAGCTAAGATACCATTTCATGTCCGATAAAAAGTTTTTAACTGCTGTCGAAGAGTGGAAGACATCAGCTTTATCTACAGCAAACAGCAACTATTCTGACAATCTCTATTCCTTACTGAAGAATTCAGTAAATGATAAAGACATCATATCAATCACTAATGATACACAAAAGCTAGATTTGAATCAGCTAGCACAAGACAAAGTATTGCAAGAGTTATCATCTCTCTACGAAGAGTATACATTTGCAACAGCAAAGGATGCTTCCTTAACAGATGATATACGTCGAGAAGATGATAACAATCAAAAACATAGTGAAGATAGTTTAGTATATGGAGAGATTGATCTACAAGGTTTCATTCGGCTACTCCTAACAAACGACATAATACCGCATTCATCCAAAGACATCTTCTATGATTTAGGATCAGGATCCGGACGGGCTGTATTCGCAGCACGATATATAGGTGACTAATAAAGAATGTATTGGCATAGAATTATTAGGTAATTTACATAATGTGGCAACATCAGTACAAAGTTTATATAAATTTCAATATAAACACAAGTTACTACATGATGATATTAAGTTTATACATTCAGATTTGTTAGATGTTAAAGAATGGTGGAGTGTTGGTACAGTTGTTTATATACCTAATTTACTATTTGATAATGTGTTGATGGAACAGATTGCAGAGAAGGCAAAGTATGCACCATGGAATGCATATTGGATATGTCTAAAGAAGTTTAGTAGTACGACATTTCATACTGAGTTTGAACTGATACATCAATGTCCTGTGGAAATGAGTTGGGGTCAATCGAATGTATATGTTTATAAGCGTTGTAGTAATGCTTAACGAAGCTTTGAATAACTTCTTACTGCTTTGAAATAAAACCTATTATTAGTAACGGCCTATAGTCTAATAACATCGGCTCCTCTCGAACCTTCCTGTTATACTAGCTTAAATAGACATACACTAATAGTAACGGTAGCCTCTCTATGCTAATAGTACCGATAATCCTCTCGATCAGCGGCAGCTTTATCCCTCTGCGGACTCTTAATCTCACTCAAATATGCTTGATAGGCTTGTAATGCTTTTGTGTAAACATCTTTTGTTGCAAATCCATTTGAGTATAATGCTTTGATAGTCTCCAAAGATTTAGCTTGTCCACCCCTAACTGCAATCATGAAGTGTTTCAATGCTCTTTCCTTATTGCCTGTCTTGTATTCAACAAGGCCTAGATTATGCCTTGCTCCTACACATCCCCCAATAGCTGATAAGTCATAATATTGCATAGCCTTCTTCATATCATCTTCTACTCCATCTCCACGTTCATATGCAATACCAATACTACGATATGCCTCGGCATTGCCTAGTTCTGCTGCACGATGGTATAGTTCTAATGCCTTGGTATAATCTTGTGGAAAACCGTATCTCCCTTCTCTGTAATAATTTCCGCGATTGAAGATTGCATTGGCATCACCAGCCTCTACTCTTTCCTTTTCTCTTTCCATTGCCTCCTTGTAGGTTGATGGTATTGGAGTTCTGCAAAAAGGGCACTTCTTGTCAGTAACTATATTGCCTTGATTATCATAGACAGGCGCATGAATGCATCCACTACATACTGTTTTTCCACAGCATGGGTAATATCTCCACCCCATTTTAAGTAATGGTATTCGAGTGAAACAAATTGGACAATCTCCGTACTGTGACGGTGCCTGTTTAAATAGTTCCTTATCGTGTAACTCTGCTACTCGTCTTTCACATGCCTTCTTATGTTTTGATCGGTGCTTCTTCTTACAGGCTGCATTGCAATACTTAACCATCTTACATTTGTTGCATGTATTCATATTATCATTACTACTTTCCTTGCCACAATTTGCACATATTGATAATACGATATCTTTATCAACTGTACTCATAATGTTGTTGATTAGTTGACAGGCGTACCGTTGTGTTCTATCAATTTGTGCACACTATAATGTTGTATCGCTCTTTATCTTGTCATCTTATATCATATAACTAATTACTCCTTCCAATCCTATACCGATGTTCTATGGAGGGAAGGGATCCATATATGGTGTGTGCCCAATACTTCCAACATAAAATGAAATTTTGACTGTTGGCGCTGAACGGACATTTTAGGATACCGCCTCAACGATAAGGAGAAGAGAGGAGAAGTCTAAGAGCCGGCGAGCAAGGAGGAGATAGTTCAATTAGAGTAACTTCTTCAGTTTACACGCCCGGATTTGATACCGATCAACTCAGTAGTTGTATACATCATACCAGATAATTACATTGGATAGATACCGAACGATAAAACTATGTACCTACCAAGCAACATGAGTATCGTCGATGTAGATTATGAAGTATCGATATGTGCCAATTGTGGCAAGGGTGAGGAAGAGAGTGACAAACTAAAGGCATGTACGGCATGTAAGTTAGTGAAGTATTGCAATAGAGAATGCCAGATTGCTCACCGTCCACAACATAAGAAAACATGCAAAAAACGTGCTGCTGAGTTATATGATGAAAAGTTATTTAAACAACCTCCACCAGGGGAAGATTGTGCAATTTGTTTCCTACGATTAACATCACTTCACACGGGTATTAAGTATCAGCCCTGTTGCGGGAAAATGATATGTAGTGGATGCATTCTTGCACCTGTCTATGATGACCAAGGCAATGTAGTTGAAAATAAGTGTCCTTTTTGTAGAACTCTATATCATACTTCAGACGAGGAGATGGTCGAAAGGGAGAAGAAAAGAGTTGAAGCTGGTGATTCCCAAGCAATGTACAACATTGGATGTGACTATCGAGATGAGAAAAACGGATACACACAGAATTATACCAAGGCATTAGAATTATTTCATCGAGCAGCTGAATTAGGTCATTCTAAAGCATATAATAGTATCGGTATTGCATATCAATTTGGTAATGGTGTCGAAGTCGATATAAAGAAGGCTAGTCATTATTATGAGCTATCAGCTATGATGGGAAATGCAAGTGCAAGACATAATCTGGGCAGTGCGGTGGGGCTAAACGGAAATATGAACAGAGCACTGAAACACTACATGATAGCAGTGGGCGGTGGATATGCTGAATCGTTAACTGCAATCCAAAAGATGCACTCAACTGGACTTGCATCAAAAGAGGAATACACATCAGCATTACAATCATATCAAGCGTATTTAAGTGAGATAAAGAGTCCACAGAGGGATAAAGCTGCTGCATTTAGTGATGAATATCGGTATTATTAGGGTGTTAACAAATGACAATAACACATACTAGATTTACATTTGTAGACCTAACTCTGCTTTTCACCCTCCGATGTGCTAATACTAGGTTGAGTCTCTTTCTTACTCGTAGTTGAGGCCGTCTTTTCCTTCTTCCTAGACACCTTGACCTTGGCTTCTTGCATCATTTGCTTTCCCTTTGCCAGTGCACCTTCTAGAATTGAACACAAAGCAGTACCATCCATGCCGGACAAATTGATGGATGATATCCTATACCCAGATTGAATGGAAAGGTAACATTTACAAAAGACTTCGACTTCAGCCAATGGGCAATTCTTCTTGCTCACATGCTCTGCTACTTCTTTGCTTGATGCATTCAAGTTTAGGTGTAACTTGTAAGCAAGCTTGAAGTGGGCTGTAAGTTTCTTCTTCTCGTCATTATCAATACCATTCTTTCTCTTCCATACTGCCAAGTCTCGTAATATCATCTCGGCCATGGCACCACTACATGCATGCTTCACCTTGGCAATGAATCCATCACTTGTGAGACGTGATTGCTTTGCATGTTTGCCAGGGTCACCACCACGCAACAAGGCACTGGCAATATAGAAACCAGCCAAATCCTGATTACTAGTCATTGTCCAACTTAACAAAGTCTCAATATCACGCCTTCCTTGTTCAGTTTCCTTGTTACAATCTATATATGCCCTGATATATTTTATTCAGTAGTAACGGTCCTCTTCATAGGCCGCAGCAGCTTCATCCCTCTGAGCACTCTTAATCACACCCAAGTATACTTGATAAGCTTGTAAAGCTTTCGTGTAGTCTTCTTTTGTTGCATATCCATGTGAGTATAACTTTTTAATCTTGTCCAATGAGTTATGCCCATCCCCTACTGCAATCATGAAGTGTTTTAGGGCTCTATCCATATTGCCTGCAAATACCTCCATATTTCCTAGATTGTACCTAGCCATTGCATCTCCCATCATAGCCGCTAGCTCGTAATAATGCCTTGCCTTCTCCTTGTCAACTTCTACTCCTTTACCAAAATCGTAAGCATTACCAATATTATTGTAAGCTACTGCATATCCAAGCTCTCCTGCACGATGGTATAACTCTAATGCTTTGGTATAATCTTGTAGCAATACATTCAACCCATAATGATAGTAAGTTCCTTGAACGTGAAGTGCAACAGCATCCCCCACCTCTATTCGTTTCTTTAATCTTTCAACAACTTCCTTGCCTGTTTTAGGATGTGGAGTTCTGCAAAATGGACACTTTTGATTATCAACTTCATTGCCTCGGTCATCATAAACAGGTGCATGAGCACATCCACTGCATATCAGTTGTCCACAACACGACATGTATTGCCATCCCGAGTTTAAAGTTGGCAATCGTATAAAACAAATTGGACAGTCTTCATGATGTGGCGGTGGTTGTTTGAATAGCTTTTTATCATGTAATAACTCAGCAGCAATTTTAAGTTCTTCATTATGTTTCTCAGCTGCTCGTCTGACATATTCCTGACACTCTTTCTTATGTTTGTGTCGATGCTTCTTTTTACATGCGGCATTGCAATACCTCACTTGTTTACATTTGTTACACATGTTCTTGACATCATCGCCTTCTTTACCACAATTGGCACATACTGATATACCATTAACAGTAATCCCGCTATGGTCTCATATATGAGACCAACTGACTTCTAGCCGCTCTACCTCTGCGGGAAATCAACCTCAGATCAAAAACAGCGGTGTTTTGGAAAGCTCTGCTCTTGCTCTACACAACAGCACTATCAGTCAGATGCGTATCTCATACCCATGTGACTGAAAACCAACTTAAAAAATGAGTCTCAGTTCTCTAACTTATTTGGGGACCTCTCAATTTACACCCATTTGAGTAACGATGCAGAACGTGGCGATTCTGCAAAGTTGAGCTCTGGAATTTTCTCAGCTCATTCTACCACACATCAGCTTGGCAGTTGAAGTGCTAACTGCAAGGATACATTAAGACAGGTGTCTTATTCAAAAGTCAAGGCCGGCTGCCTGTGAAGCGCTCCCTTCCGCGCTTCACAGCGGCCGGCCACTCCGCGCGTCGCAAACTACGCTCGTGAGCCCGTCGTTTTGGCAAAGTTTGAACGTTTTGGCCTATTTCAGGCCCTATATGGCTCATATCTCGACTCTAGTACCCACAGTTAGCAAGATTAGGTCCTTCTGATCAAGTTACAACTTTGAAGTTTGAGCAAACTCCCTCGGAAACCCCCTCAAACCTCGCCTTTGGGAGGATACCAAACCCACTTAGCGGGAAAGCTGTTAATTGACTGGGCTACTTTATTGTGGCTATTTACACTTTGGTGGATGCTATATCATCCGTCAGATTAAATTCTCTTAACATTAACATGAAGTGGTTTCTTTGCACGATGTGGAGGCACCGGTCAAGCAGCACACAGGAGTTGACCCAGTACAACTGCCATTGCATTGAGACCCATCAATAGGCCCATCATCACAAAGATTGATGACTGTAAAACAGTCAGTTTCGCCATTCTTCGTACAACAAAAACCGTCACTACAACGAACATTGAATGGGGCAGTAGAGGCTCCTATTTTTATGTCACATGCACCATTAGGTGTTGTAAACAGAAATATCGATGGAGCAGGAGTTATTGATGGTTCTGTTGACGGCTGTGAGGATGGTTGACCAGATGGTCCTGATGACGGCTGACTAGATGGTTGTCTCGAAGGTTGAGCAGATGGTTCACTAGATGGATGTGATGATGAAAGCTGAATAGAAGGTTGACTGGAGGGTCTAGATGAAGGCTGACTAGATGGTTGTGATGAAGGTTGACTTGAGGGCTGTGACGAAGGTTGACTAGATGGGTCAGATGACGGCTGGCTCGAAGGTTGTGTAGAGGGTTGAGATGATGGATGTGAAGATGATTCACTTGAAGATGAACTTGATGGCGTAGATGAAGGTTGGCTAGAAGGCTGAGAGGAAGGTCCTGTTGAGGGTTGAGTAGACGGCTGAGATGACGGCTGGCTTGAGGAAGGTTGGGCCGATGGTTTGGATGAAGGCTGTGTGGATGGACTTGATGAGGGATGACTAGACGGTTGACTCGAAGGCTGAGTGGATGGTTGTGATGACGGCTGACTTGAGGGCTGACTCGAAGGTCGACTAGATGGTTGAGAGGAGGGCTGTGATGAAGGCTGACTAGAAGGTTGGCTAGACAGTTGAGATGAGGGTTTGCTAGACGGTTGACTAGAAGGCTGACCCGATGGTGGTTCTGATAGTTGAGAAGAAGGCTGTGTAGATGGTTGGGCTGAAGGTTGACTCGAAGGTTGACTAGATGGTTGTGATGACGGCTGACTTGAGGGTTGACCAGAAGGTTGGCTGGACGGTTGAGAGGAGGGCTGAGATGACGGCTGAGATGACGGCTGACCCGATGGTGGATCTGATGGTTGAGAAGAAGGCTGTGTAGATGGTTGGGCTGAAGGTTGAGTACTTGACTGAGTTGACGGTTGCTCTGAAGGCTGTATTGAAGGTTGAGTAGAAGGTTGACTTGAAGGCTGAGATGAAGGCTTTTCATAGAAAATAATTAGGTAAGCAAACGTTAACATACCAAAAAGAGACCAGTTGTTTTCTTACCTCATCTGTTGGCGGCTTACTCAAAGGATTGGATGTTGGGCTTGTTAAAGGGGATTGAGTGGGAATACTTGATGATGGACTTGCCGAGGGAGCTTGGGTAGGATTGCTCGTTGGTACTACACTCAAAGATGGATGAGATGAAGGCTGAGATGAGGGCTGTCCGCTACTCGACGGTATATTTGATTCTGACGGCTGAATGCTAGGTATGGATGAAGGCTGTCCACTGCTTGATGGTTTATCGGATATTGAAGGCTGTGGGCTTGGATCTACTGATGGTAAACTTGTTTCAGATGGCTGAATACTAGGCGTAGATGACGATTGAGAGCTGGGCTGTTGAGATGGTATGACTGATTCAGTTGGATGCGATGAAGGAATGCTAGAAGGCTGCCCACTGCTCGATGGCATATCAGATACAGAAGGCTGAGGGCTAGGTTGACGCGATGGTGTAATTGATTCAGATGGCTGATCAGTTGGATCACAGATGCAAAATGTCCCTTCATTGCACTGGTCATCAGGAACATCTACAAATGGCGAAACAATAGAGAAGGTTAAGAAAGAAATACAAGGGGTGACAATCAAACCATAGTGACACGAACATACCCTGTTGACATGCATTGCATCCAGCAGAACGATTGCAGCTGTTATTGCCCACATTGAATTGAAGGTTCAAACATGATTCTTTTGCATTACTAATATGGGCAAGATACAAATTATGAGAAAGAGAATACAAATGAGGAAAGAGTGACTGATATTTTTTAGAAGTACACTTGACATAAACTTACCAGCTGCCATTGCCAATCCTGACTATGTTATCAATGCATGACGCATGATCTTTACAAGAGCCACTTCCAATACTCCCAATGTTTCCAGCACAAGAAGGAAAATCCTTTCCATTGAGACCCTTTTTGCAAGACACATCGCCAATAATTCCTCTATTTAATTCACACGCAAAAGGTTCTGAACAAGACTTATCACCGATAGAAGGCTGTTGGATCTCTTCAAGAAGTGATCTCGTAAAGGGTAGAATAGGTTTGGAAAGGTACTTTTTACCTTCTATCACTTGCTCGTTCGGAAATAGGATACTTCCTTCTTGTTTGGCGAATTCTCCTTGGATTGGATTGAGAAAGGAAGGAAATTCTTCTCCTATTCCCTCATCTCCTTGTTTGAATGGTACATAACTACAAGCATTAAAACCAATGCAACTGTTACTCCCAATAGTTCCTGAAGCACTGTTACATGCAGATTCACCGAGGCATGATGAATCTCCAATGGAAGATCCCTCGACCTTTATTGGTCGTGGTTGAATTTCACCGTCTGTATCCTTAGGGGAAATAATCGGCTTTTTCAACTCTTGAAGAGATCTTGCAAAGGGAATCTTGCCTCCTTCTCCATTGGTGTCTTCTTGAGTAGAAGCAATTGCTAAATTGGCGAATGTAATATACCCAAACTGGTAGCAAGCTTGAGAATCAAAACAACTTGTTTCTCCAATATTCCCCGATGCACCGGCGCATGCGAAATCACCAGAGCAACTACCACTTCCAACTTCGGCATCAAATGGTGTGTTTGGTGTATTTCCACAAACATTTATACCCGTGAAACATGATTCTTCGGTGGAAAGACACTTAGAGGCGTAGTCATCACAGCAATCATCAAATTCTACGCATACAGGATCACAAAAGCATTTTTTAGTAGAAGACCCGCATAAATTACAGCAGCTAAACGGGGAGGGCACACAAAATGACGGTGATAGTGTTTGCGTAGGAGAATCACTCGTCGGGTTAGGAGATGGTACTTGAGATGGAATATTTGATTTAGATGGCGCCTCACTTGATTGGTTTGAAGGCTGCATCGAAGGCTGTGGTGATGGTATTGAGCTTGAGGAGGGCACTTCACTTGGTATGCTTGATGGTTCATTGCTGGAAGAAAGTGATGGAATCAAACTTGAAGTTGTGTCAGATGATGGCAATGAGCTTAACGTCGGATCAGATGAAGGCTGGCTAGAAGGCTGAGTCGAAGGTTGAGATGACGGGATCGATGACATTGAGGGCTGCGTTGATTCGGATGGCTCCTCGCTGGGCTGGCTTGAAGGCTGCGTCGAAGGCTGTGATGAAGGTATTGAGCTTAAGGAGGGCACTTCACTTGGCTGGCTAGAGGGCTGAGTCGATGGGTCGCAGACACAAGGTGTTCCTTCATTGCACTGGCCATCGGGAACATCTTCAACTGGAAAAAACAATTAAAGGGAATGAGAAAAAAATGCAAGAGATGACAATCAAACCATATGAGACACATTGAACATACCCTGTTGTTGTTGACATCCATTGCACCCATCAGAACGGTTACAGCTGTTATTGCCTACATTGAATTGAAGGTTCACACAGGATCCTTCTGCATTACAACTGTTATTGCCCACATTGAAATTTAGGTTCATACAGGATCCGCTCGCATTACTAAATTGGCAAGATAGAGCAAGATTAATAAGTGAATGATAATTTGTATTCTTCAAAAAATATACTTGAAATAGACTCACCAACTACGATTGCCAATCCTGACTGTATTGAATGAACATGCATCATCTTCTGTACAAGACTTGTCACCGATAATGCCTCTATTTTGTTGACACGCAGAACTTCCCAAACAAGATTCACTACCAATTGAAGGCTGTTGGATCTCTTGAAGTGATCTTGTAAAGGGTAGACTGTATTGTGACAGGTACTTTTCGCCTTCTAACACTTGCTCATTATGGGAGAGAATACTTCCTTCAATTTTGGTGATATCTCCTTGAGCTAGCTTGGGAACGGAAGTGAAGAACTTACTCACTTCTCCTTCTCCCCCATCGCCTACTTTGAATTGTACAAAACTACACGCATTGATGCCGATGCAACTGCTGCTCCCAATAGTCCCTGAAGCACGAAAACAAGCAAATTCCTCAAGGCATGAAAAATCTCCTATAGAGGATCCCTCGACTTTTCTTAGTGGTTGAATTTCACCATCCCATCTGCATCTTTGGGGATAATAGGCTCTTTCAAATCTTGAAGAGATCTAGTGGATGGGGATGATGGCTGAGAACCTTCTCCGATGGTGCCTTCTTGAGTAGCAAAGGTATACCCAAACTGGTAACAAGCTCGAGAACCAACACAGCTTGAACCTGCAATAATTCCTGATGCACCTGAACATGCTGATTTCCCAGAGCAACTTCCACAACCGACTTCGGCGTCAAATGGTGTCGTGGGTGTATTTCCACAGAAATCTATACCCGGAGGAAAACATTTAGAACACGATGGTACAAATGATTCAGAGGGCACTTCGCTGGGCAGGTTAGATGGCTGACTCGAGGGTTGAGATGACGGCATCGACGAACTTGAGGGCTCTGTTGATTCAGATGGCTGACTCGAAGGTTGAGATGACGGGATAGACGAACTTGAGGGCTCTGTTGATTCAGATGGCTCAGACGAGGGTTGAGATGACGGGATCGACGAACTTGAGGGCTCTGTTGATTCAGATGGCGTCTCACTAGGCTGGCTTGAAGGTTGAGTTGAAGGCTGCGACGAAGGAATCGATGACGCAGACGGCTCTTCACTTGGCTGGCTAGAAGGCTGAGTCGAGGGTTGAGATGACGGCTGAGACGACAAAGAAGGCTGCGTTGATTCAGATGGCGTCTCACTAGGCTGGCTTGAAGGTTGAGTTGAAGGTTGCGACGAAGGAATCGATGACACAGACGGCACTTCACTAGGCTGGCTAGAAGGCTGAGCCGAAGGTTGAGATGACGGCTGTGATGAATCTGGAAAGTAAATTCACAATTCATGTAGATGAAGAGAGATTATTATAGTTTCTGTTTAGTACATGTGGTTTGAGAGGCAATCAAATAAAGTCAAATTAAATGAACAGACAAAACAATACAAACGCGGACTTTCCTGAGGGCATTGTCGAGGTAGATGGTTCCTCACTAGGTTGGCTTGATGGTTGAGTTGAAGGCTGTGATGATGGTTGACTTGTTAAAGTGGGTGTCAATGATGGTACACTAGAGATGGAGGGCTGAGTCGACGGTTGTGATGATGGTTGTGTCGAGGGTTGAGATGAGGGTTGACTTGAAAGTGATGGTTCTAGAGAAGGTTGAGATGAAGGTTGAGTTGAAGGCTGTGAGGAAGGTTGAGAAGACAAAGAAGGCTCTTCACTTGGTTGGCTTGATGGTTTAGTCGAAGGTATAGATGAAGGTTGACTAGAAAGTGATGGAATAAATGAAGGCTGAGTACTAGGCTGTCCTGATGGCTGTGAAGAGGGTTGAGATGACGGTTGTGATGACGGCAGAATTGAAGGTTGAGATGACGGCTGACTAGAAGGCTGTATACTTGGCTGTGATGAAGGCTGTGAGGATGGTTGTGTTGATGGTTGAGACGAGGGCTGTGATGAGGGTATCGATGAAGGCTGACTGGAAGGTTGACTAGAAGGCTGACTTGAAGGTTGCGTACTTGGTTGTGATGAAGGCTGTGAGGAAGGTTGACTTGAGGGTTGTGTTGAGGGCTGAGACGAGGGTTGAGATGACGGCTGGCTAGATGGTTGTGATGAAGGTTGACTTGAGGGCTGTGACGAAGGTTGGCTAGACGGTTGACTAGACGGTTGTGATGACGGCTGACCAGAAGGCTGAGATGACGGCTGTGACGAAGGCTGACTTGAGGGTTGTGATGAAGGTTGACTAGAAGGTTGGCTAGACGGTTGAGACGAGGGCTGTGATGACGGTTGAGTCGAAGGTTGGCCAGAAGGCTGAGATGACGGCTGTGACGAAGGCTGACTAGACGGTTGTGATGACGGCTGTGACGAAGGTTGGCTAGACGGTTGAGACGACGGTTGAGATGAGGGTTGACTTGATGGCTGACTCGAGGGTTGAGATGACGGCTGACTCGAAGGCTGACTGGACGGTTGAGAAGAAGGCTGACTTGAGGGTTGACTAGACGGTTGTGATGAAGGCTGGCTAGAAGGCTGGCTAGAAGGCTGGCTAGATGGTTGACTTGAGGGCTGTGATGAAGGCTGTGTGGACGGCTGACTCGAAGGTTGACTTGATGGTTGAGATGACGGCTGACTTGACGGCTGACTCGAAGGTTGGCTAGACGGTTGAGAAGAAGGCTGTGTGGATGGTTGGAGATGATGACGGCTGACTTGAGGGTTGAGCCGAGGGTTGACTAGACGGCTGTGAAGAGGGCTGGCTAGATGGCATCGATGACGGCAGACTCGACGGTAGAGAGGAGGGCTCACTCGAAGGTTGACTCGAGGGTTCAGATGATGGTGCTTCAGACGGTGATTGGCTGGGGATTGATGAAGGTGATGTTGTTGGCTGCATTGAAGGAGCCAATGTTGGACTTTCAGTTAAAGGGATGGTTGTAACTTCCATACTGTTCATATTT